>Ga0126338_10002508_pt1 | contig 12657 bp, 12 predicted proteins | sample OrbCmetagenome_2_FD_92529 | JGI IMG/M metagenome (GOLD analysis project Ga0126338, IMG submission 92529) | Coral microbial communities from Petempiche,Puerto Morelos, Mexico - Orbicella C C metagenome | ecosystem: Host-associated > Invertebrates > Cnidaria > Coral | place: Petempiche,Puerto... | reverse complement strand
CTTACCACAAACGGCCAAGGATTATCTCCAGGCCCTAACCGAGGCGTACAACCAAGCTCACGGTTGGGACACAAGAAGGCAGATCCTGTCTATCATGTCCGGTGTTGCCAGCTTCAAGGATGTCTCAGGCTTCATACCTGGGCTGACAAGATATCGCTTTACTTTGGCCAACCTGCATTGCCTGCAGTGTGGACGTGGTGCTCTGTTGATGCACCAGCCCTTGCCAAGAATAAGGGTTGATCAACAACAACTTGACCATTTCCTATCATTCATAACGAGCCCCCATTTGGTACAAGATCTGCCCTTTGGACAGAAAACCCTGAAGCTCTCGTCCGGCCAGCTGATAGAGATACCAAACATCATCCGAACAATGATACCGTAGAGAATAGCGCACCAGTATAGCCATTACTGTGAGGAGACAAACTTCAAACCATTTAGCAAACGAACCATGCTGCATGTACTGGCAGAATGCAAAGCGTCTGTCGGAAGTCTCTTCAGGGGCTCGATTATTTCGTGGCAGATGGTGTGCGTGCATTTGAAGATCTTGACAATTTAGTTTGCCAACTAGGTGATCTTGGTCTGGGGAATGAGTGGCAAGTGCAGCAAGTCGAGCTGCTAAAAGCAGCCAAATCATACATTAAAGGAGACTTCAAGGTAACGCTCTTTGTAAACGTAACATTGGCTTTGCGAAGAGATGTTAATTCCAGTATGTTGAAAACAAGGAAGTCTTTCTCCCCAATTCGAAAATGGGAAACAAATTATTGCAACAGGTTGACTAGCTCTATATAGACATATATAGACATATTGGCATCATTTTTTTTGTTGTTTACACTTAGCCATGATACAATAGATACAATAGATTTGAAGAAAATTGATTAATTATCTTTGAAATCCAGCTTCCTATTTCTGCATAGTAATTTTGTGGGCCGCAAGCCACTCATTAGATACTCACGACATCTCTCCAATGTCCTGATAGGTTCATGTGAGCAACTCATCTCTGGTAGCAAGTCACTGCAGTGTTTTTGCCCTCAGCGACACTACCAATCCTGACCTACAACAGCAGTGCGACCACAGCCATGACCAGATGCGTGAACAGAGCGAAAGTCTACACTCGACTCTGCACAGCATCACAGAGGCAGTTAAAGAGGCATCTTTTGTAACAGAGGATGACAGAAATGAAGCTGGGTACCTTGCAAACTCCGCCACCCTTTCTATCAAGTCATGGATATGTCACTTGCTGAGATCAGTCCACCAAGATCAGGCTCGCTTGGATATCATTGACACTCTCGATCCTGAGGCAGTTTTAATCGTGAATGACTGGGTGATGAAATTTTTGCCTCAAAGATACAGAGAGTCACAAACGGAATGGTTTGGTAAGCGTGGCTTATCATGGCACATGTCTGTTGTGTACCGACAGAAAGAGGGAGAACTTCAGTGGCAAGGCTTCATCCATATAATCCAGTCCTGCAGCCAGGGAAGTTCCGCTGTGGCAGCAATCATGCACCATGTACTTACAACCCTAAAGCGCGAACACCCTGAAGAAAACAAAGCCTACTTCTGTCATGACAATGCGGGCTGCTACCACTCCTCTCGCACATTACTAGCGTGCCGCGAGATGCCAGCCAGCACTGGAGTACAAGTTGTCCGCATTGACTTTAGCGATCCTCAAGGTGGGAAAGGGGCTGTAGATCGGTTGGCTGCAACCTGTAAAGGACACGTCAGGGCTTTTATCAATGAAGGCCACGATGTTTGTACTGCTACGGACCTGAGGAATGCGTTGCTATCATATGGGGGATTGGGAGGAGTGCAAGTGGTCTCACTTAACACCATCAACAAAACACCAGATGATTCGCGAAGTATCTCAGGGATCACTAAGCTTAATAATTTTCAGAGTCAATTACCTGTTGGCGCGCATATTCCATTGGCCGTGGAAAAACAATTAAACCGGAAAAGCCATCATCTGGTAAGTATCCACATTGTATTTTAGAACTTCCCCAACACATAGACACAGACAGACCTGGTCGCACACTCAGCTATGGTAACGGTGTGTCCCATAGACTTGATAAGCAGAGTCTACGGGACGCACCAGTTACAAGTTTCCAAGTGCGCCAAGAAAACAAAATAACAAGTAAAAATGTACCTTTTGAAATAAACATTAAACTAAACCAACTAAGATAACATAACTACGATAAAATATCTAAACATGTATGACAATACCAAAGAATGTATACAAGTTGTTCAGATAAAAACACGCAATCGTGGTCTTGTTGGAATGCTAATTGTATTTGATAGAATCTCAAGTTTTCTCACGTGCGGCAACATTTGCTACTAGACTAGGAGTGGCCGGAAGCGCAGATCAACTGTCAAAGTGTAACAGCCCAAGTGATAGTGAATCGCTTGTGGAGGGAGTGCTGATTGCCCGTACACTTTTCCCTTATAGGCATTTGTGTTATTCTAATGAACTGATGTTGTTACACTGATATTATTTAGCTTTTTGAACGAAAAAATGACCAAGTGTTTCTTTTGCAATTTAGTTAGACATTGCTCTTTCTTTATTTCTATGTCTAAGGTCCTGGATATGACTTGCTGGAAGCATCGTTCTCTGAAGGAGACTTCAGGTCATTTTCCAAAAAAAGTATGAAAACTGCAACCGCAACGTCAGTGCCAGTACCAACAAGTGTGACCGAAGAACCATCTGCTGATGTTTCCGCCATTGATAGTGACCAAACAGCAGGGGTATATTCCTGCCCTCAAGACGGCTGTGTTCGTGTCTTTCAGAGGCTGTCTGCTTTGGAGAGGCACCTGTCTCTGGAGAAATGTATACAGTCTCTGGAGAGATATTCACTTATGGACTTAGCCAAAATGGGCTACAAGTCCTGGTTGGAGCAAGGCGTAGGCACGTTACCAACACTCAAAGCCACAACCAGGTTCTATTCAAGAAATGGACAGATTACTTCCTTTTCCTGGCACTCGTTGCGAGCACAAGATCTTTTACTTCTAAAGAAACTGACTCGGAGGAAGCGGTCCTGATAGATGCAGAAACACTAAAGGTGTGGTGTGTCCACTTTTTAAAACTTACAATCTTATTTTTCAAAAATTGCTTAGTTAACTAGCATTCCTGCTTAGTTGTATTAATACAATTTAATCTCCACCCCCACCTTATAGTGGGTTCATCATCATCATCACTGCCCCGCGGCATAGCGCCAGTAGGCGCATAAGGTCTTATCATTCTGTTTCCACTGCGCCCTATTGCTGGCTACCCCTTTCGTGATGTTCCAGTCATTCCACGCTGCCTGCCGTCTCTCTTCCTCTACTATCCTCCTCCAGGTCATTTTAGGTCTTCCTCCTGTTTTCTATCTTCTGGTCCCCACCCTAACGCCACCCTGCAGTCACTGGGTCTATCTCCACGCAGTATATGTGCCATCCAAGTCCAACGCGGTCTTATTATTCTTTCGATAGTAGTGAGTTACAGAATGGAATCTCTTGTTCGCCTTAGCTCATTACCTCGCCGATGATCATCGGCGAGATTTCGTGTTCGTTATTTCACAGACAGAATGACCTCGTCATGATCGACGAGATTTTTGGTCCTTTATCATGTAGAGGAGACAGTTACCTCATTTTAGGACCTTTATAATACAAACAGAATTACCTTAACGATGATCATCGGATTTCAAGACTAATAAAAAGAAGAAAAACCACTTTCGACATTGTATTCATGTTTCGTTCCTCATTGCCCTCTCTCGGTTGGTCATTCTTCAAAAAGATATTACCTACAAAGCGTACTTTATGGTAATGTTGACCACCGATAGAAATATATTTTTGTCGCTCCATTTACAGATGTGTTCCCTATCATACAAAGGATACCCTAGAGGTGTTCATGTTGAGGGAACACCTGATGATGCAATGATGGTGTCCGCCATTACAAATGTCCTGGCACTTTGCTTTTGCAGAGGCAACAAGTTCCATGCATTTTGCACAAACTTCCCCAAGGAAGGAGAGGTGAAGAACCTTGCACAGGTTAGGAATTCAAAACACTGCTTTGCAGCGTTGTAACTCCCACATAGATCTAGGCTACTTAACATCCTTTAATCCATAACTTCATCAATGGGAATTTATCATTTCATTTCTCAATAGGGTACAGCTATACGCTGTAAGACCTGTTTCCAGTTGGTTGAAGCACTTGCGGGTTGTCAAGAGAAAAAAAAAACACAGTTTAAGCAAGCAAGCAAGTGCTATCCACGGCTGGTTTTTTAATTTTAAAAAAACTTTTTGCACAAACTATTGCCCACCAAAACAACAATCATACTCAACCTAAAAGTGGGAAAAAAAACTCATGCCCCAGAAAATTGTGCAACCCCCCTCCGCCCTTCCCCTCCCACAAAAAAAAGAATGGTCCATCCCTACTAAGATCAGGGTGCTTTTCATTCGACCAAAAATTCCGGTGTGAATTCCTTAAGATTTCTCCTGGGGAGAGTGGAACAGAATTTTTCGGTTGACTGCACCAGAGTGGAAAACAATAAGCCCCTTTCATTCGTAATTGTTGCCTCTAAAATTGAAAATGACTTACTCTTTTGCACTTTTGTTTGCTTGGAATTATTCAATGACCTCAAGGTTTAAATCGCCAGTATAAGAGCAAACATAACACTTTTAGGCCATAACAACAGGAACCTTATACTAACCACATCAGCAACGAAAACATCGCAAAACAAAGGGTTTAATAACTGGTACAATGACTCTGCACGCGCCATATATCTTTGTTCATTTCTTAGCCAACCTTTGCGAAACAACAACGAAAAACAAACAAGTACACTATGGGGCATATTTTTTTATTGGAATTAAACGTTTTCTTCTGCGTATTTAGCTGTATCTAGTATTTATCGACAAGAGGTGGCAAGACTCTAAATTATTATATGGCTCTGCCTCACAAGGACTGGGAACTACCAAATTCAGGAATTTGATCGGGCAAAATCGATATTGAAAGCGGTCTAGATTTTCCCATCTAGACCGGGATATAGACCGTTTACATTTTGCGGTGAAAAAGTTCCAAAGTAAAATGCAAAAATATTGACTATTTTCTTCCAACAGTATTTATTTATGGAAGTTGCTTCAGTAAATCCTGAATTTGGTGTGACTGTCGCACGACGTCTGAGTTAAAGTCGTGTTTCTGCCGTGCTACAGTCGAACCTAATTGCAATTACGTTTGGCACGGCAGAAGCACAACGTCTGAACTGGGCCGAAGTTTCTTTGTGCCTATCGCAATTAACCCTGGTAACTAACTAACTTGCTCTTCAATGAAACTAAGGCACTAGTTAACAAATATTAGATTATGAGCTCGAGATTTCTGTCGCGTGATATTTGACAAGAGCGCAGCCCGAGTTAGGCTCGATTACCAGCTGCTATTCGGGAAAGGAGACTGGACTCGAGAAAACGGCCGAAATCGAGCGTAAGCCCGAGTCAACTATCACGCATAGAAATAGAAAGTGAATTAATAGTATAATTGTTCGATAAGAGTCTACTAGTCGTTCAAAACGTTATCTAATTCATCTTCACAGACAATTGGAAAACGCAAAGACACGGCTGCTATTTTGTTGACAACCGCACACTGCTGGACCACTTACTATCAACAACAGAATAGATAATGAGTAGCGTAGCTAGTAATAGAACGGCATTCGTGATAGTTGAGGTAATAGTTGATGAGGTCGAAGGCCAAATCAACTATCCCGTCATAGAAATTTAATTGCTTTAGTAGAATTCTAACTGAGATTTATTTCAAAGAACGGTTTCCAATCAGTTCTCGACGTGTTATTCAACTTTGTGCCTTAGAAAGATCGCTCTGATTTGAAACTGAAGTTGTGTGTGCGCGCCATCGTTTTTATCAATAATTTCAATATTTTTCAAGTCAAGAAACCATTAATGTTTTCTAATTAATGTCTTCCCAGGAATTTATTTATCCATTTGCAACGAAACGTTCCTTGAAGCTTTGCTAAAAAAATAAAAAAACCTGGCCATTTCGTAGACAACCTCCGGCCACTGCACTGTAATGGCTGATAGTATACGAGCAGCTCAGCCAATCAGATTGCAGCATTTGCATTAGTATACTAGTAGAATTCTACTAAAAGTTATTAGTATAAAGCTACTAGTGTTCCATCATGAATGCTGTTCAATTACTGACTACGCTACTCACTATCTATTCTGTAATGTAATTGTTAAATAGTCGTTATTCCTTGCCGACGCCTCCTTTGTAACTGAAGGTTTAAAATAAGCTTTTTTGAAGCTTGTTTATTTATACGTTTTTATCCTTCTTCTTGTAAATGCAGGCAAAAGTTGAACGCCTCTATTTCCTAGCACCCAGCAATCTGAAGGCAAAGGCATTATCAATCTTAAAAGACGCAAGAGTCGAAGTTGTGTAAGTACATCATGCTTATTGAGTTGTTATTTTTTCAGGCATTTTCTTGACCCTATTGCAGTATTAGCCAGAGAAAACAAGAGAACATGTTTCACACAACCAAGATGGCGACTTGTTTATTGCACGTGGTCCCAGCATGCATTGGGACACTAAACAGTTATGTGATAATCTTACATCTCGTCCCAAAAAATGTAAGACAACGGGTGGGAGGGAAGACAGCAACAACAAATCAACAAAATATTCAAAGTACGAGAAAGTTCAGTCTTCCAAACATTCTAGCCTGACATCGCACCTTAATGTCCAGAGTTCAACAATATTTCAAGGCCATTCTAAAGGTTTCAAACACAATGTCCTAGATTGACTAATGTTCAATGTCTATAAATCCAGGCGCTCTGATGTCCTCACAACTCTTCCTGAACGAGTAGTACATGGGCTATGTGAAGACTCTGCAGCAGGGGCTGTCTCTGGGGTAGTCAACATCGCTGGTCCTGCCGTTGGTTTCGGTGGTGTCTGCGGTGCTGTGATGGTGGTATTGGTGATGGCAGGGTTGGATTGGGGGCAGTAGTAGTTTCTGAAGGCAGATCTTCTGTGGAATATTCCGTCACAGGGTGTTTGGTTGCGACCAACAAGGCAGAGTGGTTTCATTGGAGTGTTCCCTTGTTGGTACCCTCGAGATAGGGGGGAGGTTGTATGGTTTTCCCTAGAGTAAGGCCATGGCGATCTTGATCTCTTACCCACACATGGTCACCAGGATGGAGCGTTGGAAGTTCAACAGCACCATGCCGCTTGTCAAAGTTGAGCTGCTGGTCCAATTAAAAGATCTTTCTTTCATTTCCACTGTCTGGTGTTCTTTGGACTTTACATTAGGTACAAATTGTTTGGGTGGATAGGCAGTTGTGTTCGCAGGCGACGCCCCATTAGTAATTCGTTCGGCAAAAGGTCATTCTGTAGGAGGGTTGACCTGTAAGTCAGAAGGACATTGTAGATATCATGTGGAGTTAGCAGTAAGGACTGCTCTTTCAACTTCGCCATTCGCTTGGAGGTATCTTGGTGAACTTGTGGTGTGTACAAAGCCACATTTGGTTGCAAACTCGCGAAAGGAATCTGCACTGCACTGGGGCCCATTGTCAGCTATTGCCAGGTCTGGAATGCCGTGGATGGCAAAGAGTTCCTCGAGTGCTTGAATAACAACTGCGAATGTTTCAATGCGAAGTTCCTTAATTTCAAACCATCTGGAGTAATAGTCTATGACAATGAAGCAAACTTTCCCGTTCAACTCAAACAGATCGGTTGCAATCTTTTTCCATGGACGAGGTGGAAAAGAGGCTGACATAAAAGGTTCTTTGGGCGTTGATCGATCTTTGGTACGAGTGACGCACTGGGCCACGAGGTCCTCTATTTGCTTTGATAGCCCTGGCCACCAGACTGATGCACGGGCCCTGGGATTACCAAGCGGTCATCATACGCAGTAAGTCATCTACAACAGAGAGGAGGCCTCTACTCTCCCAGTATGGGTGAAGGAGTGGCTGATGAGGCATGTAGGCAGGCCATCTTTGCAAGCAGTAAACTCTTACTTGGCTGCATTCCTCGTCCACCTTCTGTGCCTCTTGGATTTCTTGTAGTCTCATGGCTGTGGCAGGATGACTGGCTGTTGCCTGAGTTGCAAATGCTGCTACTTCTTCTGCAAACAACTCCTTTGCTTGCTCTGGGGTACCAACAGGTGCATGAGAGAGGGCATCAGCAGCAGCATGGTGTTTCAAAGGAACATACTGAACTTGATATGTGTATTGCTAAGTCTCAGACGGAAACTTAGGATGTGGTGAGGCATCTTTGAGAGCTCTGTAGAGTTCAGGAGCGCAGTAAGTGGCTTATGATCCATCTCAAGAACAAAGGGTATCCCAAGCACATACAATCGGTGACAAAATTGTTGACACATTCACACTTTCAATCCCCTATTTCATCACTGTGATCCCTTTTTGCCCTCCTAGCTTGTCCTTTCAACCCCCCTCACCCCCAAACAATGTTGTGTGACAACTGCTGTGAACTTGAGCTACAAAGAAGCAACATTGAATGGGGGAGCGGGGTCTTTCCCACAGTTTACTGTGCGGTGAAAAGAGTCGTGTTATTTGGTGCACTAAAAGTACTATTGCAAGACAATGTGTCAACTAATCATGTCGCCGATTGTAGTCTGCGAACTTCTTACTGGCCCATGTGACTGCAGGGGCTTCTTTTTAGATGACTGCATAGCGTTTTTCTGTTTCGCTTAAAGACCTGGATGCATTGCATATCGGGCGGTGTTCTCCATTTTCTTGGACCTGAGTGTGCACTGCGCCGATTCTTGTACTGGAAACATCTGCCGAGATGACAGTAGGTCGATTTGGGTCATAGTGGGCTAGTACTTCTGAGGACAATAGAGCTACTTTAATCTGCTGAAAAGCCTGTTGTTGAGGCTCTTCCCGCACCCAGGAGCTATCTTTGCACAAGAGCTGGTGAAGGGGCTCGCTGAGGTCAGCTACACTGGGCATGCACTTGCAAAGATGATTTACCTGATTCCCATAAATGGTTGCAATCCATTAACATCAGAGGGTTCCAGGCATTGGGTGATGGTATTTGACTTGAGAGGGTCAGCATGGAGCCCAGAACCATCAATGTTGTGAGCTAGGAACCTGATGGATGGTTTGGAAAATTCACACTTGTTATTGAGGGTTAGTCCAGCTTCCTGTAGGCGGTGAAGAACAGCTCTTAGGCGTCTGTCATGCAGTGATCGATCAGTGCCATGAACAAGAATATCGTCCATTTGACAGATTGTCCCTTCCAGGTCCTTGAGGATTCTAGACAAAGTTCGCTGGAAACTTTCTGGTGCGGAGCGTATGCGGAATGGTAGACCATTGAACAACAAAGGTTGTAAGCAGTCGGGACCCCTCATATAGGGGTATCTGCCATAACCCACTATTGGCTTCAAGTTTGGAAAATATTTTGCAGTTTCCTAGCTTCGCAAGACTCTCATCGACAGAAGGCATGGGGTGAACTTCCAGCTGGACGGCTTGTTAAGCTCGGTCAGGTCAACACAGATTCGTATCTTGCTATTTGGTTTGACAACTAGGACAATTCCTGCACACCATTCAGTTGGAGCTGTCACAGGGGAGATGACACCTTGTTCAAGCATTGCCTCTATCTGACTTTTCACCTTTGGTAACAGGGGATGAGGGATTTTCCTCGGATTGTATAGGCAAAATGGCTTAGCATTAGTGCGAAGTGTTATATGGCATTCACTTTTTAGCCGGCCAAGGCCAATGAAGAGTGCTGGAAACTCTGCTTTAAAATCTGTTGGTCCAGAATTCACTTCCCCTACATCCTTCTCAGCACGCATTATGAGCCCCAGTTCAACACATGCATTTCTGCTGAGTAGTGAACATGTTTGATTGTGTAAGACATGGACAGGCTCAGTAATGCTGGTTTCACCGTATTTTAACGTTGCATGGAACTGACCTTTAACTGGCAGGCGGATATTCCTGGGCCCACGAAGGGTGTGAGATGTCTCCGTTAGGCTAATACTTCGAAGCCATTGGACACTGTCTCTGAGGACTGTTACAGCTGCTCCTGCGTCAAGTTTTAAGAGAGTATTATGGCCGGTCACTTCTGGGCTGTCCAATAATCCATGGAGGCGTGCGCTTTTGATTTCGCCAAGAAAGAATACTCGGCTTGGTTTAGCTTGCTGGTTCTGTCAAATGATTTGGATGAACTGCCTCTGGAGCTTCTTCAGTGCCTCCGATGTTTAGGTATGGTGTTTTATGGACTGTTTGCCGCTGCCATCATGTACTATTAGCTGGAGAAAACAAGAGAAGGTGTTTCACATGACCAAGATGGCGACTTGTTTATTGACACCTAGCCCTACTTACGACACACTTTAAATACCACACCCCGAGAGTGTTAGTGTTGTAAGTCCTGACATAAACACATTTTCCATACCCATTGGTACTTTGTGGATCTGAGATGCCAAATCACTCCACATGATATTTTGGGTGAAATCTGTTTGTCGTTTGAAGATGAAAAGGCTGAACGATATCCTGTTTCAGACCAAAATCGCGAAATCTGTGTTGATTCTCAGACGGTGACTCAACCATACCTTTTAGCTTACACATAACAAAGACCCCTCCGCTCACCCTTCTCCAGATACGCATGAAAGCAAACCCCCTATTTGCTTCGAAGAAATGCCTGACACTCGAAACTAATAAATATATAAGTTATGAATTTACATTGTGTGCTCTGATTAAGTCTTTTCAGATCGGGGGAGAAGGAGGGAAATTGCCTCGGCGACTTTCACCATGTATGAAATAATTTTAAGGAAGGAGGGGATTATGCAGGGAGAGCGTGTGCTGTTGTATCGCATTTATAAGATGTTTGTCTTATCTTAAGGCCTATGGATCTTTTAGACCAGCAAAAGATAGAACAAGAGGTAGGAAAAGTGATATATGGACTGGTGAAAAGAGGAACTGGTGATTTCAAAGCATGGCGAAATACCTTGTCAAGCGAGGCAGAATATGAGCTGAAGCCAAATTAGTGAGGTGCTGAAGAGGACAGTCAACATCCAAGCAGTTCTGGTTTTGAAGGGAAACAAAGGCATAGGCATTGCCAGGTTACATTGGGCTAGCTTGCGAATATAAAGCAGCGTCTTATCGCTTTCAAATGGTTGCGTAAAAGACAACTATATATGCAGGCTAGCCTGGTGCCAAACGGCCGATCACAAGAGGCTGATAAACTAATAGACCAATTCCGTATTCTCGCTTTTGGACTGCAACGAGCTTGCAATGGAGGCGCATGTGGGGAATATCGTTAAAAAGAGATTCATGTCATTTGCATTAGCTTCAGCTGCAAGCCAGTTCCAGTCCAACACCGAGAATACAAAAACAGTCTATCTTGTGTCGTTGCACAGTTCAATGCTTTGCAAGAAAGTGAAAATGTCAAATTATGACATCATATTTGATGACGTTAATAAGGATTTTAATTTCTGCTGTATTTTAATTTCTGCTGCTGTATTGAACAATAAGTATCAACCTAGCAATCTAAGATATTTAAATTTAATGCTAATTCACTAACACAGGTAGGTGATACTTCAAAGCATTAAAAATAATGTTGAAAGTGGTTCAATTTATGCCATAAAGCTGCCAGAGCATATCAAAGTTGATGTTCAGGCATGTACAGCTCTTAGTTTTAAGACACAGATCAATTAAAGATGGCTTTGCGGGCGCAAAAAGTTTCCGGGGCCCTCAAGAAATGGGCCCTGGACCCCCTATAGAGTCATAAATACTGCAGACTTCTCAGTTGCTCCTTTTTTCCTGTTCAAGCATCAATGCCAAGGAGTATGCATGGGTTGACCACACTCAATTTTACTTCATCCTACAAGTAACATAAAACATCTCATTAAATAAGATAAGTTATGTTTGTGTATGAATCAGCAAATTCTGTGTATGATATCAATCAGCGAATTTTACACTGGAGTTATTATTTTGTTTCTTATCATTCCAATTTATATTGTGACCTTTGAAATCGGACTGTAGCTGCTCATGTTGACCGGCCAGAGTAATTTTAGCTCGGCCATGTCTCGTTTCTGACTGGTCAAGATATTTGTGAAAAAATCAAGTACATGTAATGTTAGCCTAATTAAACCCACAAATATAATTTGTTTGTTCCAGTCATTGCTAGACCGTTTAAAAATTGGCTTAATATTTTTCTGAACTGATTTAACCCCAGTCGTTCAAATGGCATTTCTATTGATCTTGAACGCATGACAAACAGCAAGCAAATGGCTATTCGAACAGATATGCGTTGGTGTATGTTTTTGTGAGAGGTCATAATAAAAAAGAGATTAAAACTCTCAGATTTACAGTTGGGGATTTGATTGTTAATTCAAGAATGAACAACGTGACCATCTCAACATGGCATGACTGGTCAACATGACCGGCGAGTGAAGTTATTGGCCCGTCAAGTCACCATTCTGGCCAGACATTTCCCATTGACCGGCCATTATTTTAAGCCCTGAATATTCATCAATGAAACAGATCTTACATCTACATCTGTAGCTGCTGTGTGACAAAAACTTTGCATCTCTGATTGGAAGGCACTGAATGTCAGAGGATGTAGAAGAACTAAACTCAAAATCTGTGGCAGTAAATAATCAATGTTCATTATCTTCTACACTGTAATATTCATGCACAATAAATCAAACTCCTATCAAACAATGTTTAAATAAT
>Ga0126338_10002507_pt1 | contig 12664 bp, 10 predicted proteins | sample OrbCmetagenome_2_FD_92529 | JGI IMG/M metagenome (GOLD analysis project Ga0126338, IMG submission 92529) | Coral microbial communities from Petempiche,Puerto Morelos, Mexico - Orbicella C C metagenome | ecosystem: Host-associated > Invertebrates > Cnidaria > Coral | place: Petempiche,Puerto... | reverse complement strand
GGTAACAATATCAACAGCCGTGCGTCGCCTGTCGCGTCGCCTACAATTTCGCGCGCTTTGCTGCCGATGACGTCAAAAGCCGACAAGTTGCCAATGGATACAGAGCCAGTTGCTCGTGACAACACGATTTTTACGTTAAAACTTGGTGACCAAACTTTTGTCCCGCCTTACTCAACTGATCGTAGTATAATTGACGTTACAATCAGAACTTTGTGCTTTGTCTGAGTATTGTATCGAGAAAGAGACGGAAGCTTCTTTGCGAAAACTATTCCGCTTTACGTTACGTTTACTATCCACGCGTACAAAAAGGGCAGTCGGTAAGCAGTGATGTTTTTTCACTTTTCATAGTTTTATTTCTATGCGTTTTTACTTCGACTATTGCCAGTTTTTCTTGCGTTCGTGTATTTATGTTACGCAACTATTGTCCATCTTGGCACTTTCAGTACTTTCAGGCCTGGTTCATACGTCGCACTTCTGCCATGTTGAAATCGATTCAATCAAGCGCAGCAGAAATGCGACTGCCGATTCATACGTCGCACTTGTGTCGCACTAAATTCAGAATTAATACTGTCGGGTATGTCGGTCAGCGGAAAATGTTTTAAACGTAGAGTGTTCAATATGGCGGACGAAGATACTGAGCGACGAAGGACTTTAATTTTGCGAAAACCTGTCCGCCAATGGAACGAGAAGGAGAAGGCTGACAATGTAGCAGTATGTGCTGCAATATTTTCAGTTAAAAACTCAAGTTTAAAAAACTCCAAGTTGTCCTTGTAAACAAGTCGTCTGAACAGATCGCGTCTAGAATATCAGCAACAGGATTATCGAGCTACTGCGCCCTCCTGCCAGGTAGCATTGGGACGAGGGACGAAATTTACGCATGCTCAATACATTAACATGTATTGGACTCGACACGGCAGAAATTCGGCGTTTGAATCGATGTCGCATTTCTGTCGGATAATGTAACAAGACCAGTCGAACGTGCGGCAGAAATACGGTAGAGACGAACATGATAACTCTGGCAAAATTTTGCTGTGACGTACGTTTCGTTATTCCAATTTTTGTTCGTTCGTTTGTTGAATGGCTTCTTCAGGCTGTTTCAAGCACCATTGGTTTTGTTCACGTGATTTAAAAAAGTGACACGTGATGACAAGCATCTCTTGGCGCGGATTGCCACAGTTTGTAGCACGGCTGTTGCAAACTCATCGAAAGTACCAAGTTCGAGGCAAGTCTTATCCATGTTATGGATTTTGCATCTGTCGAACTCTTCTCTGCAACATATCTTGGATTGCATCTTGTTAGAAAGTGCGAAAGTCAACAAACATCAGTCACTCATCACACGATCATCGCGTGATCACTTTTTTGGAATCACGTGAACGAAACCAACGGTGCGTGCAATGGCCTGAAAAAAAAAACCATTTCAACAGACGTCCGGGATCAAGAGGACATCTTGATCGGAATAGAGCTGTATGACATTTTTCTCATACCTCTTGGCCTTGAGTGTTACTTATTACAGGAAATTTTCGCCCTTCTCGCGACTCTCTCAAATCAAATTTATGTCGCTATAAATAAAGAAATGTATGTATATTTTAAGTAAAGTAGAATTCAGTACAACAACGACAACAACACCAAGCAGCCTTGATTGTTGATCAATAAAACAAAACTTAGAATACAGTTCGGTTCTTTTATTTTATTTTCAACTCACTTTATCCACTTGAAATCGTTTGATCTGTCTGAGTAAATCATAAACTTTGAAACAACCAAACAAAGTGAAGCGAAATCGCAAAATAAAGTTCTTTTTCTCACATACTGGCAAGTCGAAAACTGCCGTTCAAAAAGCGGTGTATGATTTGGCAAACTGCAGACTACAGGCGTTCCAGAATTCTTTGTTATTGATCAAGTTAGCCATTGCATCTAACTCGAATCTAACAGTTCGTCGTCTTCTTAGGGCGACTTAAAACGGGCTGGTTATTACTGCTGCACTCCAACAGCATTTTGCCAACCACACATTCTTCTAACGGAAATCCTGAACTCTCTTCTACGCCAGAAATAAATTACAGGATTCAGTGCGGAAGTTAACAGAACAATCGTGTTTGCAGCAAACCAAAGCAAAGTCACCACTCGTCCACGCACATTATAAAACTTGCGCGCAGTGAATGTTGCTATGAGCGCCAAATTACACAAAATCATAATACCAATGATAAGCACAATTGTCTTCGCTGCCTTGGTATCACGTGCGGTATTACCGCGCACCCCTGTGTTTTCCGAACTTTCCGATGGCGGGTAACTTTGTAAAGAATTTTCAACCAGGCGAATGAGCGCTGAATGTCTCCGAGCTTCTATCCACAGCCGGATGTTTATTACAAGAACCACTAAAGCACTGAAAATAACAAACGCCATACGTGAGTAGCCTATGAGGCCCCCTCCATGCTCGCGTCGAGTGAAAATGGTCAGCAGCGCCCATGAAATCCAAAACACCAAGAAAACTACCAGAACTTTCTTCTTGGTTATAAAGCGATGATGTTTAAAAGGATGAACTATGGCAATGGAACGTTCAACGCTGATTAAACAAACGTGCAGCATAGAAGCCGACGAAAACAAGAACAGAAATATTACATACAAATCTTTGAATGTGCAAGCTACGCCTGAATTAGCAGCGACTAAAGCTGTTTCAGCCACAAACAAAGGTTGAGTAACTAAGCCGACGAACAAGTCACAAAACGACAAACCAAGCAAGAGCAGGTTGGATGGTGTTCTCAGTGATTCAGACCGATAAAAAGTTGCAATAATCACACAGTTACCAAGAATGGCTAGAACGGCAAAGAAGGCGTTTGCAGACGAGATGAAAGCGCACACCGCTCGAAATTCCGCAAACGTAATGTCGTTTCCCGTTTGTACTTGTTTCAACAGGGAACAAAGCTGGTTTCCTGAGGAGCTTTTTGTGTCTGCTAAGTTCTCTTCCGATAAGCTGTTGTTCATTTTCTCCTTGCAAGCTTTCGAGTCACACTGTACTGCATACCTGTTTTGCTTTGAATGTTTCAGCATACGGCTGTTGTCTCTTAGCTTCGGTCATCCGCTACTGAAACGAAATTCCAACTTAAATCACCGTTCCCTTGTTCTCCATCTACACTTGCTGATTGCCAGACAAGAGAGTTACCAAGAACTCCGCTTAAAACGCAAAACGTGTTTAACTTTGAAGTCGTTGACGTGCTTGAATAAGCAATTTAGCTTCGAAAACATTTACAACATCCTTTAGAGCCTTCAGATTAATGACCTTCGTTATCTTTACATGCATCTCATTGATTGTTTTAAAAATAGATTTGATCTATCGCCGCAGGAGAACCTGAATTGATTATACAGAAATATCGGGAGGAGGCCACAAAAAACGGCGAATCTAGCAGGGAAGGCGACTCTCGAATCGATGTAAGTGCCCGCTATACCCACAAAGCGATGAAGAGGTTAAATTTCTTTATTTCAAAACTACTATAGCAGACTGAGTCGAACTCTGAATTAAATGGCCGCTGAAGAAGTATTACTAGCCTTTGTTCCAGCGCTATCTTTCTTTCTCTCATTAGCTAAATGTAGCACAAATAAAGAAAACCTTTGGGAGCAGGGAAGGTGAGTCCATTCCAAATAGAGAAAATGAAATACACTCTTTTTCTAAGAATATTGTTTTCTCGGCCCTGGCTGAATATTCTTATTTTTCTGCCGATTTTAGGCTTAGAATGTTCTTGTGAATATTCTTAAATTAAAGCGCATGACGTTGCTGTTTTAGAATGTTTGGGGGCATCAAATACTATCAATCACAAGTGTTTGGTGTCTAGATGGCGTTGAAGTAATTTTGGAGCCAGACTGTAGGCAATAAAACCTGATGTGACACACATAACTTCTTCAGAAATGTATTAGCATCGAACATACGGCTAGTGCTCTTTTTGTTTTTGTTCTGTTTTGTTTTCTTTTTTTGGCTACGGTTTAGTTGAAAAGTATAGTTGTATTGTATTTACAAATTTTCAACACACAAAATTATATTCTTTTCAAACTCTCAGCTTTGGTTTTATTTGTAAAATATTCTTAAAATTTTGCACATTTCAGCCGATATTCTTATAAAATATATTCTTTTATAAAAAAAAAGTGTTCATCGTAACCCGTTTCGAGAACATACAAACCATAGAATATTTAAGAAAAAATAATTTGGAATGTAAAGGCACAAAACAAGATAAAGTTCCTGTCAAACCACAATCAAATAAAAAATATTGGATGCTTCGGTACATTTGATTATATTGGAGCACCAGTGTTGATTGTTTCCTCTTACAGTTCCCGCAGACATTAAAACTGACCACAAACTTGGCAATTACCTACGCTGCGATAATTTTGAGACATCGAGCAAACATGAGTAAAACACGGCTTCGCCAACATTTACCGCAAGTTCAGAGTACAATATTGTGAAGTTTAGATAAATACACTCAGGTCACGGACAATATGCACGCCGATGCACGCCTATTGCTTCTTCTAGTCCCAGTCCCACTCCCCCCAACTACTTTATCAGTAAAACGCACCAAAATGCACGTTTGAAATTGTTCGGTTATGTCGTCTCTTGGCGACATGAAGTCTGTCAACTGACTACAACATTAAGAACCAGCTGGTGTCTTCTTTGTCTAAATTCCTCTGTCCTGAGAATGACAAAATTAGTTTTATACACAATGGAAAAACAAGCAAGCACGAAAGGAACGCTGTTGAGTTAATTAGTTTTTAACAAGCTGCAGAACTCAGTAGGATGTCAAATATTTTGCAACGAATTCTGTCTTTTTCTTGCGCGCACATTGGAAATATTTAAAGTTTCCTTATTGGACCAAGTTTAACTTTTAAATTAACTGAATAATCGTGAACAGACACTTCAGCTCCAGACACTTCTAACTCGCTAAACACTATTTTAAGAAGTTATTGTTAGTTAAATAACACAGTTATGATTATATGTAAGTTAATCGGATGACGGCACAATTAGGACAAACGATTTGGAACATGGTCTGTGCTCTACTCCGTTCTTCTAAGTATTCGATAACAAAAACAGAGTTTTGTAAATGTTGTCCGTTAAAATAAAGTGGACGAAAATTCAAATTTTCAAGAAAGACTTTTCGGTTTAATGGCTATGAATGGAGTTCAGTTCTGTCTGTCATGATACGTATTTTTACATAGCAGGAAACGAATAGCTAATGAAACTTTTTCACTCTCCCGTCATCGACAAAGAAAAATTAGTTAATTCGAAATTCAATGATCACTCCGAAAGAACAACAATGATAACTCCGGTGACTGAGAACTGAAAGCAGTATCTCTCCATATCCCATGCTTAGCAGCCAATCAGAACGCCAGTAAGCCATTGCATATTACCCTGGTCGTATATTGCACTCTGCTTCCCGGCATTTGTCACCTGTCTCGGGATTAATGGCGGTTTGCGTTTGAAACAAAATGTATATAGGAATGGGTCGAAACAGCCTCGGATCTTTGTGTGAAGTCCACGGACATATTCAGGAATGCTTTGAAATGATCGAAAATGATCACAAATGTTGGAAGTCTTTGTCGGCGCAAATTGTTTGTCTTCTGGAAACGAGTTCAAGTTCAGGAACATGGCACAAATGAGCCACACGTGATCGGGTTGACACGGAATATTAGAGAACTGAAGAAACACGAATCAAAGTAGTGCCAGAAACTACATATGTACACGTAGCAGACTTACATGAATCGACTTTCGATCAATCAGTATCAATCTCCAAGCGACGAAATCGCGAAACCAACACACCAGTAATAAGGACCTACACAGAAAGTCTTGAAACTGGCCGTAAAGTACATATAGCTACAGGTAACTGAAGGCAAACCGATAAAATGAACTGGATGGCTTTATAGTTCAGCATAACCTTTGAGCAAATGTTCAGGAATAAGTAGCAGTTCTGCCAAAACATTCATTGTCATCTTCCAGTTGTCGAGGTAAAAACCTAGAAAATAGACAACGCAAAAATCACACAAAGTCAGCGAGATAACACACTAAGTTCCACATTCAGAGAGAATTTAGTTTTGGATACACAGTTTGAAACAGGTAGTAAAGTATGAATTTTTTTTACCTTTCTCAGCAGATCTTTGCTGAGTGATTTTCCTGTTTCTTTCGGTGCGGATTGTTCAGGGATAATCTTTTTTGTTTTGGTGTCTTCTATGGCTTGATGCTGCTTGAAAGTTCTCAGTCTTTTTTCAACAGGTTTCTGTAAACAAATGAGAATCACATGTGCTTAAGTTTTCAAATAAATAAATAAAGTTAATGTTGGACATAACAAAGTTTCTACATTTTTTTATAACTGTAACCTTCAGTATGGACCTTGAAGCCGTCAAACAAAATTTCCTGATATTTTCCAGATCAAACATTTAGGCTTCTTTCCACACAGCGGTCAAAACAGAACTATTGAAATAAAGTGTATAAATAATCAATTCAACGCCACTTTACTTACAGTTGCACTCGCCTTAAGTTTTGTACAAATTTTAAGTAATACATCACCCACGACGGACGATGTTTCACCACATTTTCGACATCAAGAACAAAGTTGGAAATACCACGCGAAGCGGACTATTTTTTATGTACTTCAAGGTGTTTGCAAATGTGGCTAAACACTGTCTTGAGTGTTTGATATATCTTCTCAACTGAAACTAAAACTAAGGAGAAAACGGAGAACTAAAATCCTAAAAATCTATGTTAATTAAGATCAGATATCCAAACACAGTGACTGGTATGATTTCCTTTACTTAAACTTGATGGATTGTGAAATATGAGAGAACACATAACAAAACGTTGCAAAAACAATAGCACTCGACAAGCAATTTACCAGCTGACAAGCTGAATTATCTTGGATTCCCCAAAATGCTTTTAACTTTCTTATCTTTTTCAACCTTCTTATCTTTAAAGTTTGAATTCTGTTGAGATTGTGCACTAATTGTTTGACTGCTGTAAGGATGGGGGTCCATTTAACCTCTGCTTGATCAGGGAGCTGAGAATAAAGCATGTTCAAATATCTGTGGGATATGCAGTGAAGTTGTCTATACATGACTGTGTATTTTTACTCTGAGTGAATTGGGGGTATACAGTATACTGTAGTCTTACCTGATCAGCCCTCTTTCTTTTCCTTGTTTCCATGGCATCTATAGCTTTTCCTTTCTCCACATTTTGTAAATAAAAATTGGCCTCCTTTTTAGCTTGGGATATTTCCGTTCTCATTCTTTGTTCCTTTGTAGCTTTCTCATAAGCTACGAGATAAAAATAACATTCAAGATAACATACTAAGATTAGATTAAGTGTATTTAGCATGTCAAACTACATGTCCCTTGTACATAAACAGCCAAAACTCTGTTAACAGGCACATCTCATGAGCACACACTTGCTGTAACCTACATTTAAACAATACAACGTTTATTTGTTACCCTCCCATAAAATAATGAATATACCTATTAAGACCTAGGTAGACCCTTTTTGGGATCTCAAAAGTATCCACACATGAGAGGTTTGACAAGGCAACAAGACTGCAAGTGCACTAAAGTGTAATACATGCCGAGTATGACTTAAAGTAAACATACATTGCATGTGCGACTACTTAAAGAGGGAATCAAGATTTAAAGTACTGTCTACAGAAAGGCTTAATCCACACTGGTTAATCTAATGCAATGAAGAAGTTGATTTGTACATTATACTCAGTAAAAACAATACAGACTATGAAGATGTTGGCATACCAATCTTTTCACTGAGATGCCCCCAAAGGAATTTTGGAAGATATTTTATATTCCAGATGTCATCATGGTAATATCCTCCTTTCTTTCCCCCTGTAAATAATAATTCAACTTTTTTTTTAGTGTGGGTAAAGTCTAACTAAACAACTCAAGACAAGATAGTTAATGAATCAATTGTATAATAGTGACCAACCTCTTTCACCCCTCCTTAACACTAAAATAAGACAGTTTTACCCCAAAATTTGACAGGGCCTGGTTAAGATGAGAAAGGATTGGGACAAGACACAGGTGCATCTAGTCTGACCCAATGCATTTTCACACATACCATCATTCTGTGTTCATATTGATGTTAAATAGAAAACGTAAACTGCAAGCAGTCGACTCCAAAAAATATATGACTACTTTCTTTATAACCACACCCTGCATCCTGTCTTTTTACACTCCGAATGATTGTTATTGATCAATGTCTTTGCCCTTTTGTACTTATAAAGGGCTGACATTTCATTTTCTTCTTGTCTGACTTGTAATTGACATGGTCACTTTCTGGGAGTGAAAACTTGCTAGCATTTCATATATTATTATAAAAGGTGAGTGTCTTCGAGATGCATGTAAAAACTCCATGAAGGTTCAATTTTGTGGGCAAGTCCAAACTTTCAGGCATTTAGTGTGGTACTTTTTGCTGGTTTTCAAGAAAGAAAGACCCTCAAAAGGAGGTTTACACTACAAGTTACTGGGAGGGGGACTGAGTACCAAGAATGTAGATTTACAGCTGGGAGCCTGGAAAAATACCCATCTTCCATGAATTTTACTGGTTGACAAGACTGGGAGACAAGGAAGTTGAGTAAATTTTAAAAGGCATTTCCCTGACTACTACCCACCTATGACAAAAATATTTCCACTTGTTTCAAATCTTCAGTTACATCCCTAGGTAACACCTTATACATGTATCTGCTCGTGTGTTTGTACCACAGTTGAGGTGCTATATGTGACCTTTAAACTGTGATGGCTTTCTGAATAGTCGTTTTAGTCCTATACTGTAAATTAAACCATATATGTATGTTTCTTTGCCCAGTAAATGTTTCTTATCATTCTGGTTATCTAAGTCAGCTGAAATCTGTAAAGGTACTTAATATGTATGTTCAACAGGTGTTCTAGTAAATTATGTTGAGAAAAAATTTAATTAAAACTTCCCCTATCCTTTTGTCTGACATGGGGGATAACACTTTAGTGTAAGATTGGTTATCTCCATAACAAAATTGAGTATTTATGTTCTAAGAAGAGAAGTGGATCCCTTAAGCATTTAGCAACCCCATCCAACCCTCCATCCAAACTTTTCCTAATAGCATTTCCTTTAAATCTCCTCTTGGATCTGGCAATGACTATCCCCAAAGCTGATCAGTTAGTAACTACTTCAAGACAATTACCGATAGGTGTATTGTTCAAGCTTTGTGCCACAGCTTTTGCAATGCATTTGTCTTTAAATTCAATCCATCCTTCAGTGAATAACTTTCTTCCACTTCCACCATGTTTCTTCCTCTTTTTTCTTACAGAGACATCTAGAAACCAACAAAACAAATAAAACTGATTTTCAAGAAGCATTCAAATAACAGACCTGAAGAGACTTACAAATGGAAAAGTGTTAAGAAACACTGTGTAAAAGCAATGAATGAGTGTTCCATTGATTTGGTTGCTCATAATAATAGATAGTTAACAACTGCCTCATGAATTGGAGGTAGGGAGCCCGAGGCATCCAGGAGCTTCCACTATTGGCAGCCAGCCATGGTAACCCAGCCATGAGGAATCCTGGCACATGCGCAGATCTAAACGCCACTGATTGTGAAGCAAGACTTGCGCTCCTTGTTGTTAACCCTGTTAAATTACAATTAATGTCGTTGTTCCTAGTGAAAGTAAGTTAACCGTGGTGACTTGCAATTGAACCAGAGCTATTATATTAATCAAATACAAACAACTTGTGATGGTGTTAATGGGGGAACACTGCCTTGCGTTTCGTTAGCCCGTGCAACTTCTGGTGATTGCGTGACAAAACAGCCTTTCTTATCTCCCCAGCACTACGAGCTGAATGAAAGACAGCATGTGCTGGATCGGACAAGAGTATCGGTTAGCAAGTGATGTTCAAAGGCGACGAAAAAACAACAAGCTTGGGGGAAGTCGCTGTGCAGACTTAACCGCACCACACAGGAGTGACCCTTTGTTAATTATGCAGGAATACATGACCGGACTCAGGCTAGGACTGTCCATCGCTGACATTAAGAACACAGAAAACACAAGGATAACCTAATAAAGACGTATCTACGCTTTTGCAGCGGTTAAAACAGAAGAAATTACGTTTAGAAACACCTTTTGTCCTAATAAGCGTCTGTGCTTTTTAGCGGAAAAATCCCATCCCCACGTTGCTGCGAGGTTGACTGCGAGATACTGGGTACCCTATTTGCTACGATTTGCCACTATTTGCCACTATCCGAGACTGTTCGCCACTATCCGCACTATTCGAGACTATTCGTTCTATTCGCTATTCGCTATTCGGGACTATTCGCTGTTCACTATTCGCGACTATTCGCTATTCGCTATTCGGGTTTTCCAGACACCCCTACGAAAGTCGAATTAACCACCGAATCAACAAAATTCTTACCTTCTGGTTGCAAGAAAAGTCGCCCTACTTCTCCATATTGTGAAAATATGTTTCTTATTTTAGCTGGTTTCATGAATGGCGGTAATCGACTCATGTAAACCACACCAGGATTTGTTTCTTTCGTCTTTCTTGTCGACGGCGTTTCTTCCATTTCGTCGGCCATATTGAACGTACTGGACGAGAGAGGTCTGAGTACGATTCAGCGGCTTATGTCTTACCGTACACACTTCATGTATGCCTCATTTCAACATTTACACCATTTTCTTTACTCCTTCACACGTGGGGCATCGCCAATTTCACTTGTTTTGGACCGTATATTGTGTGAAATGGCAGACGAAGGATGTATTGAAGGTTTGTTTATTAATTGCAAATATTCCCTTGTCGATCAAGTAAGCAACTGGTCAAGAACAAATGCGTGATCTGACTGAACTACAGACCTTCAAGAAATTAGACGCTCACACTAGTGCTGTGTTTACATGTACTCAGAGGTCTAAAATCCACAATAAGTATTATAAGCGAACTGGAGTTGTCCATTTATTTTAAAGTTAATGGCTACTACCCCGTCACTCCAGATTGTTGAGTTCTAATTCTACCAACTGAAAAGTAATGGGAATAAGCAAAAACAATGTGAGCAACACAACATTGACAAGCTTTATTACATAGAAGAAACCTGCATAAACATCAGAACAGAAGGAAAAAACCGCTTTTTTTCTTTTTGTTGGGATGTACATGTTGTTATGTCGCTCAAGTAACATGTACATGTAGCAATACTTTCAATTGGTCTTGTGGCGGTTTTTGATATATTAAAGTTCAGCTCGGCAGTGAGGCTTAGAGAACACAAACAAAGGAAATTGAATGACATGTTTATTCATTTCTTTTGCTTGTGTTCTCTAGGCCTCACTATCAAGCTGAATTTTAATACATGTATATCAAATGTGGCCTATTGTTATGTACATCCTTGGTCAGAGAAACAGGGAGGTGCGAAGAGCTAAGACCATTACCAAGAACATTCCAGTCATTTTAAATATTTCTTGAAACCACAGAGCTGGTATCCCTGAAAAGTGTGTTTTCTTATGCTCAGGTTCTGGTGATGAAGAAATGGAAATATATGATAATGATGAAGAGGGTGATGATGATGGAGATGACGGTATTGAAGTTGAAGATGATGACGATGACAAAAAAGAAGAATCCATGTCACCAGTTAATGGTGCTGGTTCTAGTACAGGTACAGTTGTATTAAGGACTCTCCACAGCTGTCCTTGTGCCATGTTATGCCTCGGACTGTTCTAAATCTAGACAAGTACTTGTCACTAATGTTATATATGCACTGTGTTTGTGTGATGTTGAAATGTTTTCATTTGAAGCTGTACCAACATTGTAGCAATGGTCTGTCCTTCCTCTGTCCTTCCTCTCCCCTCCTCAAAGATACCCATGTTACTACTCAATCCCTGTGTATAATCTCCCTGTGTATAATCTGATCTACTGGAATTCCTAGTGGAAATATGTGTTTTTACTTATTGAACATCAACACTCACACCAGCTTTCAAGCACTCAGTTTGCTAAGTTTAACATGCACATGTTTAAAAAAAATTACAGTGATTTGATCAACATCAGTTTCAATAACCTTCACCCTTTTTATTATGGATGCTTAGACTGTATGCACCTTACATGTGACATGTTTAAAAGTTAAACATGTCCAGGTACACTTCTGATTACTTTATGTACCCTGTCAACCGATTATGACAAAGCAAACTTTGAATTTCAGGGAAAAAGAAGTCAAAGTTAAAGACCAATAAAGAGGAAAAGACCAAGGTACACTGTTGTCATGTAATCTGTAAATGTTAAGTAGTGTGTTGTTTGAAAGGAAGGGAAATTTTTTGGTTGCACGAAATTGCCTATGAGATACCCTCTGATCTACTGGGAAGGTCTTTGGTAATTCCAAGAGGATGGGAGGGGGTGGTAGAAAGCCCCTGTAGTAAGTTTAAAGGAGAATATGAAGCTAAAGTGGAACTCTTATCTGGTTAGGAGAATGGTCAAGCCAAAAGACAATACAGAAAGGGTACGGATGTTACTTGAATTTTCTGAACCACACAAATTTAGTCTTGAAAGCTATGCTTTTTCTGTTCATTTTCATCTTTTTTTTTTTTTTTTTTGTTTACTAAATCATGCAAAACTAACAGAAATTACAGAGTGTAACATGGAAGTTCTCTTCTCTTTCATTTCTCCCTTGGTCATTTTTAACATGTAAATAAATTGTTT
>Ga0126338_10002506_pt1 | contig 12667 bp, 8 predicted proteins | sample OrbCmetagenome_2_FD_92529 | JGI IMG/M metagenome (GOLD analysis project Ga0126338, IMG submission 92529) | Coral microbial communities from Petempiche,Puerto Morelos, Mexico - Orbicella C C metagenome | ecosystem: Host-associated > Invertebrates > Cnidaria > Coral | place: Petempiche,Puerto... | reverse complement strand
TTTCATTCAACTCATCGCGTGCCAACAGAGTGGTCCGCCATATAGGAAAGTCAAAAGTTAAGATATCTTTTGTTTGGTCGTATGTTGTTGAAATTTCAACAATGAATGAAATGTTTTCATTGACAGTTTCAACCTTACAGTTTTCATATTCTAATTATTTATTACCTAGATCAGTTTTACTTCTGAAACACCAAGGCACGCCTTGAACAGTGTCATCATAGCAACAGCCTCGGTGAACCTCACATTCTTCTTTCCTTATCCCATAATAGCCGCAGTCTAGCCGCTTGTTAGGGTCAATATCATAGCAATGCCTATGCAAGGTGTCTTAAAAACAAAATCGAAAAAAGAGAGTACAAGTTGAAATTTTGGAAAAGAAGATGGACGATTTTCCCTGACGGGTAATGAAAGGGATTAATGGGAGTAATGCAGTAGTGGTGATTGCATTAACGATCTTGTTCCAGGCTCTCCCGTCAGAATGTGCTAAATTGAGCAAATTCAGTTTGCTAACGAGGAAATAAGAGAGAAATTTAAGCTAATAGAGACATTAGAACAGCACAAGAACATTGATGACATGAATATTTGATCCCACTCTTGTCCTGTGCAACTTTTGACTCTTTCCTTTGGACCGTTGCATTCATAATTTGAGGGCCTAGAAGGAACAGCGCTTTAATAATGATTTTAAATGGAAAGTTTTAAGTCTAAAAATGGTTTAGCCTTGTAAGAGCATATTTTATTTTGTTAATTGTAATGTAACTTTTTATATTTTTTATCATGATATGTAAAGCGCTTTTGAATATTTCATAACTAGCGCTATCAAAATGTATTATTATTATTTAAATGGAGTCTCCAGCTTTAAAATTATTTCCGTGAAAACAGAAATCTGTTGTAGACTCCCACGAACGTAAAACTTAGCCCTAAAGAGGTAAAGCGGTATTGGCATGCTTTTCAAACAGAAAGGAACGAGAGCACTTCTTGAATAGAAAAAAGGGTTTGACTGGGTCTTTATTTTCCTTATTTTAGCATCAAATTAAAATGTCTTTACTCTTACCTCCCAAAACGTAGCCTATTAAGAAAAAAAGGTATTAATTAGTATTGTGAAAGTCTTCGAGAATCATCAAGACGAGCAGAGAAAAGAAAGAGAAAAATATCATATAAAGAATAAGCAAAGAAATATGCGATAGCCTTTTACGTATAGGGAGACAATGATAACAGGGATTGTTACGGTTTTGTTAGTTCAGCGGTATGACAAACAAACAATGGGTTTTTAAATAGGAAATATTCATAAGATTATTCTCAATTCATATTTCAAAATGCTGTAAAAGCTCCATAGAGCTCCTTTCTCTATTAACCCCCCCCCCCCCTAATAGCCCTTGCTTGTTTTTGACACAATCTTCGCTCCCTAATAACCCCCGTTCTCTCCTTCTTTGGGAAACCTTTGGAACCTCCTCCTGTCTATTGAGCCATGCACGTCATCTTCAGCCCATCCCCAGGCTCGTAGCGGGAAAATAAAAACAACAACAGAAACAACAGCAAATTAAGTCGTTCACGTAATTCGAGAGGAGTAATTGATCCTAGAAGATGTTCCTCAATTAGAAATCGGCTCCGACAATGATGAAATTGCGAATGCAAAAGTAAACTAATGACGAGAAAACTCTTTTCCGTGTTTGTGAAAGGAAAAAAAAAAGACACCGATAAATTGCATTTTGAGTTTCAGTTAATACTAACATATATTTAGCACTTGCTATATGTACAAAAATCATTTTCAGATTCAGTACATTAAGATTTGAAATAAGGCTCCCTCTCTATAAAACCCCCCTCTGTAAATAATTCTACGTTAACTGACATCTTTCTATTGCTAGCTAATGTGAATGATCTGAACGTAACAGGTGGACGTTTGCAGCTGTTTTTGATATTGGTCTGCCTCGGAAAATGTACACGAAATTCGACAAATGAATACGCACTTGCACAAAAGTGTTTATGGGCAATGCCTAGTTAATTATGAACTGCAAGGTTATGGAAACCATAACAGGCGTAGTCTGTCCATGTTTTCGTCGTTATAGCCCAATGATTGGTAACAGTTTTTAAAACCTGCGATATATCCTTGATGAGAAGTCTTTGCAGCTTATAAAGATAAACTATCAAAGGCAGGACATTAAAACTTTCTCAGGTGTTCCAAACCTTCAGGCAATGATTGTGTAAAACCTGCAAATGTATCTTTATATAAAACCGTTAACACAAGAACATTAAGTACGATAATTAACAACACCTGGATCTGCCTTTTTCGCCAGGTTTCCAAGAAAAGTTCCCAAGTACTATACAGTCTTCTCATTTTGCAAACTTAAAGTTTAGTTGTCGTCTTGAATGCAGACATTCATATTATCAATAATCTGTTATTCCATTAGTATCGTTACCGCAGGAGAATATTGAAATTCGATGACCGATGATCTACATGCATATAAATCTTTGTTCATTTCTTTGCTGTCCTCTGTAAACACAAGAACGTGCAATGACCAAGTACTGCGTAGTATAAAGACGGATAAAGTTTCGTCTTTCCATTCAGAGTTGAACGCTGTCATTGCATATTTAGATTGAGCACGTTTTTGGAGCCATTGACGTACCGGACAACCGCGAATCTCGCTGGTAAAATATAAATTCCTTTTTTTACTAGGCGTCGTCCTCGGCGTCCGTTCGTCGTTGCTTAAGTTCCCTGTTAGGGAGCTTTAGCAAACCACGACGGCAACGGCGACGAGAACGTCATCAAACTAAAGGGTTAACGAGCAACACAATAGCTGTGTACGTGCGTTATAAATCTTCGTACATTTCTTTGTAGTCCTCTGCAAAACAACAACGTGAAATGACTAAGTTCTCCTTACTTTGGAGAACGTGAACTGCACTGGCTAATTTTTTGTTTCTTCCTTTGGAAATGAACGCTGTCATAGAGCACGTTTTAGACCGATAGGCGTACTGAACAAATCTACGCGGTTACGACATTGGAAGGTAAAATTTAGATCCATTTTTTTAAAAAGGCATTGTTCTCGTCGTCCCTGTCGTCACTGCTAAAGCTCCCTAATAAGAAACTCGCGAGGCCTGATATCATGAAAAACAATAATGACCCATCGACACTGGTAAACCCAGTAGGCGAGGCTCTAACATGAAATCAGATGAAGAAGTGAAATGAAGTGAGTGGAATTTTGATAGCGAGCTTGTTAAAGTTATCGCGATTCAAAAATCGAATACAAAGTTAAATAAACCACAATAATGGCAAATTACTCCCCACCTAAGTGGGCCTGGGAAAAAGGTCAAACAAGAGAGAGAAATGAATGCAGCAAAGTCTTAAAAAGTAAAAATTCAGAGATTTCTCGTTTTATCTTACCTACTCCCAGCAGTACGATCACAAAGGCCGAGTGGGACATTTTGATTTCGATGGTTCTGCACCGGAACGGAGCGCCAAATACAAGTAAACCTGTATGGATTCACGAGCTATGCCTGTCACTTGCCTATCACCGCGAACTGATGAAAGTGTATTTCATGGACACTGTCTCTGATTAATTTGGAATGTTGAAGGGTTATTTACACAAGGCGAGTTTACCTTCAAAAACGTTTCATTCACGAGAAGGAAAACGTGATCGCTTGCATGTATCATTGTTTTAGCCACGCACTAATCATTCAAAATTAGACCCGAAAACAAACACAGTTTGTTTAAAGTAAGAAACTAAACCAAGCATTGATAATCAGTTTATCTTGCTAATACGAATAATATCTGACAAAGGTGGCGTCTCAGTTGCTCAGGTTTTGATTTCTGAGAGCAAGAAATTAAAAGCATAGATTGTTTTCAGTATCTTTGATTGTATTTGTTATTTTGGGCAGTTGTCGGATGATTGCTTCGCTAGAAGCATGAAACTCAGAGTAGCAATTCAACGTTCGTTGAACAAAGTGGTCTAACTCTGGAAACCTACTTAATAAAAGCTCTAGTTCATCTATTGAGTACTCTAATAGTCGATGAAGATTTCAATTCACTATTTCATTATATTTTACAACGTTAATTAGATGGTGAAACCGTTTCATAACTTTCCTCCGAGGAAACTAAACGAAGAGTCTCTCTTGAGTAGATGTATACATTTTGCTTCAGATCAATCGATATTAGTGGCCAATATCACTTCACTTTGTCACTTATCTATTGTCGAATTGAACTTGCACGAAGATCAACGTTTAGTTTACTTAACAGTAACTCTTCGGTTCTTCTACGCATCGGTATTAAGAGGTAAAATCAAGTTACATGAATAACGAAACCGATACCTTTTGAACAACTTTGTTTGTTTTCTGAAATTTAAACGTGGTTTTGTAAGCTTTCAATATTGGAAGGTTTTCAGTTTCTGAACCAGCGGTGCATATTTTGAATCACGCACATGAAATGATAACTACACAATGTAAAACAGCATACATAATGAACGATGTGTCAAAACATAATTTTCATACCATATATCAAACAAGAAAGACCGTTTGTGACCACATTTCCAAACACCGAGAAGAGAGTTGAAAATACGACCCGCAGCGGAGTATTTTTGACAAACTTCGAGGTGTTTGGAAATTTGGTCAAACACTGCCTTAAGTGTTTGATATATCTTCTCAATTGAAACTAAAACCAAGGAGTAAACGGGGAAATAAAATCGTAAAAATCTATGCTAATTAAGATCAGATATCCAAACACCGTCACGGCCATTATTCCTTTGCTTAGACTTGATGAATTATTAATGAGTTTGAGAACATTGTTTCAAAACGGATAGTGGTATAATCTGTTCTTTAATACATTTTCTTTGTCTAGTATCTGAGTTACTCGCTCGTTCACTCGTTAGATTTTTTACCAATGGTTTGTAGAGTCTGTAGACGGCGCGTAAGCCAATTCAATGACAAACTTGCGTAAACAAACCCACTTGTAAGCAATTTACCGCAAGAAAAAAAGATAAACATGTTATTGTCCGGCTTAGGGTCGGTCCGTATAGTGAAAAACTGTGACCTCGGGTTTGAAAATGCTGCCCGAGGCCGCAGGCCGAGGGCAGCATTTTCAAGACCTCGGTCACAGTTCTTCCCTATACGGACCTCCCAGCCGGTCAATAACATATATATATTATGCAAATTTGACAGCAGCGCATGCGAACGTTCTTTTCTACTAGTAGGACATCGAACGCGGGTTGTTGATTCGCATAGGGGTGACCTCATAGCACCTTTTCCCCTTGGACAAAATTGCCCAGATGTTTTATTTCATGTTGTCATAGCAGAAGGACTTTTCTTTCCAACAAAGTTGTTTTCGACTTGACTGTATCGGACATACCAGAGTGCCTTTACAGCTTCTGAAACTAGCCAATTTATGAATATTTACATGAAGCTCGTTAAAGCTCGAGATGGCATTTCTTCAGAGGACGCTGAAACCTTTTTAAGAACTGGAGAACTTTCAACAGTGCCATTGGTAAAAAAAAAGTTGAAAGGTTGCGCCCTTTTCAGAGTTTTTTCCAGGAGTTGCAAAGTGGCCAATTTTCATTTTAATGCATACATAATTAATGTGCAAATCTCATCCTGTCTATTTTTTTTGAACTTCCTCGAAAACTTTAACTGTTTGAAACTGACAATGGTATGTTCGAATATAAACGTGCTCTTTAGGCAAAGTATCAGGATTTTCGATCTTACGAGCCTGGCCAGCGATTCTCGATTTTCTTAAGGCACTCACTCTGATTGTCTCTGCCAAACTGATATTGAGCCTGTGCAGAGATCTACAGTTATCAAAAAAAGAAGGACCATTCAAGAAATCATGCTCCGTCCGACCCGCAATCGTAAATAAACTTTATGGGTATTCCTTATCCCCATAAAAAAAGAAATCCTCGTGACGCCCTCTTAGTCTCCAAGGGATTGTAGAGTTTCATTTGAGATTAAGTGGAAGAGCGCAATTCCTTCATTTCTTCCTTTCCTATTCGTTCCTGTTACTTTGTTGCAATCATGCTTAAAAAAAATGCTAACAGTTGAAACGAACTCTAGAATACTGAGGGTGTAAACTGTTAGGATTTGATCGTAATTAAAAAGGCGATAAAATATCATCTCAGTCTGATGTTAATGTCTTGACAAGATCTTACTACAGTGTGGATAGCCTTAAATCTGGAAGTTTGTTTGCATTGATTTATTCACGCCAAACGTTACATCTAACTGGGTTCTCGGTAATCCTCAACGGAAATCAATCATATAACCGTAAAATCTTCTGATTGCATGATCCAGTTTATGTTTTATTCAATACCCACTACACTATCATAACAAGAGTATTTCTAAGCCCCTCTTTTTTTTCCTTGCATGTGTCATTGCATCAGTAACTGAAGGCAGGCTGTAAAGAAAAATAAAAATGAATAAATAAGAAGTGGATATAATACAGGCTTTTGCCTTAGCGTGAGTTATTTAACTGAGAACGTGTAAAGTAAATTTTAAACTCTTCAATTTTGTATCAAACTACCTTTTAGGACTCCACTGGAGATTCGGTGCTTTTTGTCGGCTCCACTGGAGATTCGGTGCTTTTTGTCGGCTGCACTGGAGATTCAGTGCTTTCTGTTGGCTCCACTGGTGATTCGGTGCTTTCTGTTGGCCCAGCGGCCGCGGATGTCTCAGTTGGTTCGCTACCCTTGAAGCACCAAGGTACATTAGGTACCGTGTGATCAAAACAACAACCGCGATCGTCTTCGCATTCTTCCCGTTGAATCCCATAGTAGCCACAATCTTCCCGTTCCTCTGGTGCAATCCCGTAGCATTTGTTATCTGGATGAAAATTAATTACAGAAGATGCTGAAATTCACTATGGTGTGTATTTTATTTTTGGCTTTATCGCGCTATGTTCCCGCTTTTAATTCACGTGGAAGGTAGATCATAGAAAATAATGAAAATAAATGATGAAAACAACATTGCGGTGCTAAAACTTTACAAAATGATTTATTTTCCCTGCACTGTATACAAACCAGTTGGATAAAAACACCACTTAGTTTCGAAGCCAAAGTCAGTGTCGTCATAGCAACAGCCTCTGTCTTCGCAGGTTTCCTTGTCAATCCCGTACCATCCACAATCGTTTCGGTCTTCAGGACTTACACTGCATGTGTCAGCTATGTTGAAAAAAAAAAAGTTGATATAGACCTAGTTTTAACCAAACTTATTCACGTCCATGTTAAAGGTGAAGTTCTTTTATTATTGATTTTTTCATAATTCATTGCAATTCTATTTCAGCTACCTTTAAAGGATCCAGATGTCCTCAAAGGGAGGGTGGGGGTTGGTAAAGTGATAAGGGGCCATTCCGTCATGGGAAGGATCAAAATTAGGGTAACTTGGTGACGCTAATCGCGTGATAAGTATGCTCTGTGGCAGTTCTCTGGTAACTCAAGCCTTTACCTGTATGATGAACCAGTGAAGAAAGTTGATCTTTCCCATTTTCTCTGTAGTAGCTAAATGAAATTTGCAAACTTTGAACGAATCTTTCTTTTTGTTTACAGCCACAACTGCAGGGTGTATCGCATATTTTTCAAAGATAACTGTAAAAATTATTTTGATTATATTTATTTGCTTTTTTTGGTCTTGTGTAAAATCCAGACGTGGACTAATGCAAGCGATCATCAAAACTCCGCCTTTTGTAATTGTTTTCGTGTAACCATTATGGTCTAGTTTAAAGAATCAAGTATAGAGAGTATATAGGCGATATAAAAGTAATGTTACCTGCTAATGAGTAGCCTGTAAAAGAGAGAAAAGAATGACTGCAGTGAGTATTCCGAAAAGATCGACTAACGAAAAAAACCTACGTCTCACACAAACAGTATGGTCGTTTTGCAAACTAAATTTTGACCAATCTTAGGGGGCGTTCTATATCGTGCCTATTGCCATTCACAGTTAAGACTGAAAATAATTAATATACCAGGTGGAGTGATTGGTTAAAGAAGAATAACATAAAAAGGAGTCTAAAGGGTTTGTTAGGCATGACTCTCCCAATGGAATATATTAAAGTATTAAACAAAAAACAAGGGTGTGACCGTGGCTCAGCTGAACTTCCTAAGCACAAATTGATGAATATGTCCTTGTTGACCAGAAACAAACACTAAGCAATATTTTATCAGCGACGTTGTTTGTCTATTTTTATGGAAATGGAAAAAAATATTAAGAATGATAATACAGTATTTTGAATAAATACAAACTGATCATGAATTCTGAATTTTGTATTAAGGTGGCCGAACACAGTTTTCGCGCGCGCTTTTGCTGATGCAATTCAGCGCGCGCACAAGGATTGCAAAAAACAAACATGCCGCCGTCAATAGAGCGATCATTTTATTTACTCAGCACTCGCACTATCTGTGCTATTTTTCTCTATAATTAAACGCAGTGTATTGGTGGCTTTAGTCTTTTTTCATAAATATATGTTAGAAAAGGTAAAGATGCAAATAACTCAGTAATTCGCAGCTTTTTCTTTGTTACCGAAAGAACCCAGTTAAATGCAGCGCATGCGTAGTAAGTCAAAAAATTGCGATTGAATGAAAATCTGCACTCTCGGAAATACGCCTATTTCTCGTGAACCACTCATTAGAATTTCACGAAATTTGGCACGAAAATACTTTAGGAAATAAGTAACTGGAGTATTGAAAATAATTGAACTTTAGCAAAGGAAACTCTAGATATTCCAGTAAACCTTCAACAAGGGACAATTAAAGATCTCTCTTAAATTATTAGCACAATGGTCTTAACTTGTAAGAATCGTTACAAGCTTGGTGCATGCAAATTATAAAGAAAATCTGATGACTAGATTTTCTACAAATAAACAAAGCCGATTTTAAAGGCCTGTTTATTTTTATTCGTGTTGCCATGGCAACAGCACATACGTCAGCTTAACCATCAAAAAACCAAAGTTTGTGTTGTTAACTTGCTTGCTGCCATTTTTGGCGACCGAGGGATCAAGGGTTTTAGAGAAAAAGGTGAATGAAACATAGGTATCAAAAACTGTGTTCAGCAACCTTAACTGAGAAAATGTCATTTTGAGAAATTACCGAGAGACTTCGTTTTGTACATTATTTATCAAGGAAGCTATCGTTTCTTTTATTCAACTTTAAATAAATGAAATTGAGGTGTAATTTTGGGGGCTTATTAAAGTAGCGAGTTCAACCGATATTCGTTTGTGGTAGTATTTTTGCCGAACGTGACACTCCTTAAGAAATACGATATTGCAGTTTATTGAGAGACGTTCTCGTTTGTTACAAATGAGGATCTAGTCTTTCATAATCGACGAGCTTGTAGCGAATTGCTGGAAAGTGTCGGTGAAAACGTATTTCTCTGCCGTAACTTTATTTCTAATCAGACTTTGACAATAACTTTGGTCCATGAACAAAATGATAAGTTCCGGTTGAAATGTCGGTTCCTCGATAACAAAGCGTTCTCAAACAATCTCAAACGACGTTTTTTTTTTCATTTTTTGCCTTCACCAATACATACTGCTGAATTTATCAAACAGCCTTGAACTAAAATGGTTTGAACGGTCTGCAACAAACTCTACTGGTGGATGTTTGTTCTCTCGGATAACACCTGTACTTCAGACAAATCATGAAGAGACCTGAGGAGCAGTTAATTCGAAGAACAACGGAACAACGATGAAGGCAATAAAACTGAGAAGACTCAATCACAATGAAGATATTGCCAATGATTGCATGACACATTGAAGAATAGCGTCAAGAATGGTACAGGTAGCAAAATAACACATTTCTATTGTAAGTTTAAAAGGAAAAGTAAATAAGACCTTATTTCATTGTTTGGCTCAATGATGACAAGCCGTTAGCAATATATTTAGGTTTCAAACACATAATAGGGAAGTTCGTCCTCCTTACCTACACCCAAAATTAGAACAAGAACTGATGTGGTCTGCATTTTGTCGTGCACTCTTTCTTGTTCCAGACGCAAACGTCGACTGCGTACAGAGCTTTTGCGCTCTGGATTAATTTACCTTTAACACGAGTCAAGTCTTTGGCAATCCATGGAAACCAAAGTGTTGGACAAGCATTAACACGGATGGCGTTTAAAAGAATAAATAAGTGGACTCTTACTGAGATCAACTGAAGCCGACACGTCTTTCAAAAAGAGAAGAAAAGTCTAGTAAAAATCATTGTCAGCCCTTTGAAGACATGCACTTCAAGACGAGATCCGATAAGAGACCGAGAAATTTCAGTTTTTAGTGAACAAAAACCTTGTACTAGAATGGTTTTAAGTATATTGCAATCCTTTTTACATTTTCTAAAAGCTGAAGATATTATTAATTGCCTGAAATAACACCAAAAACAATTCTCCATGGAAACTCGAAGAAATACATTTCAAGGTTCAGAGAAATTGTGCAAACACACTGGTCAAATTTCATTGCCAGTTTTATTTCATCATTTCTTTCAAGTGTTTCATATAAACTTAATTTTTTTTCTCCACATTTGGTGTTGTTAGAACTGACTTCTTTTGAGAAGACATTTAAAACAGTCGCACAGCACTTTGCAATATGATGTAAATAATTTCTGTAGAAAGCTTTTTCCACTTGTTACTCGAACTTCTGCTAGATTCCTTATTAAGCTGTCTTATCTTTGTCACGCCTAAAGACGGGACATGCTTTTTTACATCTCCCCCATTCTCTCCTCGGGATTTTATGCTCATATTGAAATGTCCTAAAGCAATATTTCAAGCCTTTGCAATCCATGGACCCATAGTATTTGACAAAGAATGATTTCAGTTGGTTATAAAAGTTATTTTTCCATTCGTGAGAGGACAAACTCTGCAGATTGATTGAGACCGGAACATCGAGAAGTCACAGATAAGTAATGCTCTAAACAAACTACGTGTAGCGCCCACTAAGTGCATTGTCATTTGAATGGAAGCGTTGTTTATATTTCTTCGTTTTTTTTTTTTCATTAACGCTTCGTTCCAGAGGCTTTATTTCTAATTTTTGCAAATGAAGTGAAAGAACCTTCTCGACGTTCAAAGTCATAACGTGCTGTGTTTCGCGTTCTTGGCCATTACTGTCAAGAATTTACTAGAAATGCGAAATAAATTTTAAGACCAAATCAATCGACTCATGTGGTCCTCGGCAAGGCCAGCCACCCACCCACAAGATAGTTGCCGCTTCCATGCAAGTTTATATCAACGTAGAAAACTGCACAGAAAACTCGGGGGGGTTCCGAACGCTATCCAGTCCAATCGTTTGTTCAAAAGATATGTGCCACATGAATCCCTAATGTAGAAATCTATAATCAAAATTGTTTTTTATTTCAACTTACGCCTGGCAGTATTTAATTCTGGCTGCTTCACTGATGATGTGAGTTTATAACCAGGACGTTTAGCTGCTTTAAGATCCCTTTATGTTGGTGGAGCCATCTCTCTCGTGAATTGTTCATGAAAACAAAATAATAATAATAATAAATACAGTAAAACAATACATCAAATTCCGCTACCTTAAGTGCGACACGTTTTCGTGAATATTTGTTTATTTAGTGCTTTGACGGCTTAAAAAGTGACTTGATAATTCATTTTGCTATGTGCATACAATATAATTGAAAGCAAGTACGAATGTAAATGAAAAAAAAATGTATACATATATATGCATCTACGTCCTATGACTAAACCAGGCTTTTTTAAGGAAACTATTAAGGAAGCTATTTGACAATAATTTTTGTGGTTGCTTTGAGCCGGCGGTTGGGACTCTCTGTACACTGAAACTGACTCCAAAAATATGTAAAATACATAAATCATCAACAGAGTATTTTGATATGCTATAAAAAAGTGCCGGCCTGATGGGCCACTTAATTGGTTCGTATGTAGACTTTGATATTCAGGCCCTTATCTTTTACTTATATAATTGTTTAGAGACGGCTTTGGTTGCGCGTGTGTATTTTCAAGTTCAGGTAAGTTCATATATAGTTGTGAACATTAACTGCTGAAAGTAAACGCACTACAAACTATTCGATGGTGGCAATAAAAGGCTCTAAAAATCTACGTACATGTAACCGCTTTAAGCTGAAGGCGAAGTTATATAGCGGGCCACCGCGGCCAAAAGCAGATGTCATGATAATCAGCCTTGATGTCATGCATATATCGTTTTTCGCCACGATTAGTTTGAAATATAAGGCTTTAAGGGTGAACAGCATAATCTACATTTAATACGTTTACGGGCGAATTCCCAAGTTTGTTTGTTTCTTTGTTTGTTTCAAAGTCGCTTTACTGGTTTTTGGAGCTGTGCAAACTGCTTTTCAATTTCGGCGTTGTTGTAGTATAGATAATTTGATTTGTTATATTTTTCCCCATATTTTTCTGCTAATTTAACGCAATGGAAAGTCCAGTGAAAAAAAAGATAAGTGCCAGTGGGAGCTCCGCTTTTACACTTGCTTGAATCTATATTTTACGAATTAAGCTGGACAGTCGTTTACCTGCGCTCCCTTCGCTTTCCAGACCTTATTAACATCAAAATAATTGTATATAGTTTTTAAGTGGTGGAACGATTTCACTCCTTCACTCCTTCTCTCTTCACCCCTTCACTCCTTCACTCCTTCACTCCTTCACTCCTTCACTCCTTCACTCCTTCACTCCTTCACTCCTTCACTCCTTCACTCCTTCACTCCTTCACTCCTTCACTCCTTCACTCCTT
>Ga0126338_10002505_pt1 | contig 12668 bp, 7 predicted proteins | sample OrbCmetagenome_2_FD_92529 | JGI IMG/M metagenome (GOLD analysis project Ga0126338, IMG submission 92529) | Coral microbial communities from Petempiche,Puerto Morelos, Mexico - Orbicella C C metagenome | ecosystem: Host-associated > Invertebrates > Cnidaria > Coral | place: Petempiche,Puerto... | reverse complement strand
TACTTTACCAGCTACCTGATGTAGAAGAGCAAAACTTGCCGTAGAGTACTAACGCCCATATATACTCATGATGGATTCATTTTCCAGATTAGGATTTACGAGTCCGCATTTGGTGCAGTGGCAAAGAAGATCATTCGTGAACAATTGATTTCATTAACGAGAAATGAATGTGAGAAAGTTTGGAAAAAAACGCAAATCTCAGGGAAATAACTTCGATAGCTTTTTGCATACGCTCCGGCCGTAACGGTCGTCGCCTCTTTCTCTGGTGGTTTGAAAATGTTGAAAAAATACGTGTGTCCACTTTCAAAACAAAACGTACTTACGGGTCTGCCTGTCTGCCAGTGTCCGAGTCACCCTGGACGCAATCACGGGAATTGTAACTTTCCGTAATAGGACTTTCTATTGACTTAAAGGAGCTACGTCACTTTTTGCGCATATTGAAAAGTTTAGCCTCAATTTTCCAATTCGTCGTTTGTAATCCGTTTTAATCTTCGCCATCCTTAGCCATCCTTGTTCCTTCATGGTTTATCATTATCTCTTTGGTGTTTTTCTATCTTATTAAACTGTTATTCTCAGGTTTCCTACCATTTAAAGGTAATGTTGCATGTGGCCAAAATAACTCAAAATATCGTGACTGAGCTCCTTTAAATTAACGGTTGTGATGAAAGATAAACAGGAAAATATTTCGAATTCACCAGGGATTTCCAAGTGAGAATCACGTGAATAAATCTCGAACACTGTTATGAATTCGTATTTGTGCCTGCCGTGATGTAACGTCTTAGCTAAAGGATCGTTTAGAGGTATCACAACTGGAAATTTGACGTCAGGGATTCTCATGTCTGACGAATATCAGATTTATGAGAACAGAAATGTGTCTATCGTAAGGATAGGCGAGGGGTCGGGTCGGGCAATGCTTCTGTCTTTTAGATTGTCAGTTAATTTCGTTCCTTAAGGGGGTGGGGTGGGTTGCAGCTTAACACTTACCCATTTGATTTGATTTTTGCAAGCCTTTAACATTTTTACTCAGTTGTGCAGTCACTAACTAAAGAGATGTAAATTGAGAAATGGTGTATTTATTCGTGTGATTCGTTCGTATTTTAGTCTGATAGCTAAATGTATATTGTTTGTCTTCGTAGATTTTTCACTTAAGAATAATTCAGTTCTTTTTGAAAATGAAATGTCCTTGAATGTGGTCAATGGCTGAATTTAATCATGCACTTCGAATTCTTTGAGGGTCTCTACACTGGTAGCATGTCTGACATTATTAAAAGTTATACTTTTCGATGACAACTCTCGCGAGTTTTTGTTTACGTTTTTTGTTTTGTTTCATGTAAGTCATCACAACATGTAACATTTCGCAAGTACTTATATGAAGTAAATTCAAAGTTTCATGTCAACCGCCATTATGGATGCGAAGCTTTATGCTTCGTTCTTCCTAATATTACTTGATGAAACAACTTCGCAGCAGCAAAAATCAATGAAGCTGTTGGAAAAAGAATTTTAAAGGCCTCAAAGATAAGATATGTGGTTTGTAACCAATAACAGCGATTCGCATTCCATCGAGTGAGACACATAAACATTAGGGTGCTGAGACTGCGCAATACGGATCGGAAATCACCTTTAAAGTTTACAGAGTATAAATTTTTCTTATATAAAATGTCTCTCACTGCCTATGTTTTTCAAAGTTTCAATTGTTCAAACCCAAGACCAAAGGACAAAGAAACAAACCAAAAAAAACAAAAACAAAAACAAACCAACAAACAAAAGCAAAAAAAAAAAAAACAAAAAGAAAAAAGAAAACCTCACCGGAAATGTACAAAAATGAAATCAAAGTTCTCGCTAATCCTGGGTTAGCTTAATCAGGGGCTTTGAACAACACGGGCCTAAAGTCGATTTTTCTTTACATTTAAATGGTTTGATTCATATTAAGTCCTTCAGCTCAAAATCAAACATCAGACTCTAAATAAACAAAAGTTCATTAACAGTAAAATGAAGTGGACTTAAGTCGATTAGCATAGAAGAGACATAGAAAGACTGCAGAAGAGTCGCAAATTACTGTCACCTCCATGTTTGTCGTGTGTCTCGTTATGAAATAGCCACGTTGTGCAAGGAGTAACGACAAAAAAAAAAGAGCAACAACAACAACAAAAACACAATTAACTATTGTCTTTCACGCTGAGCGTCGTGTCCGTTGCCTGATGGTTTTTAATAGGAACGTCCTGTCACACTGTTGTGCTGGTAGTTAATGCTTTAAATAGGAAACGTTAGTGTGTCTCCAAATATATGCCGAGGAGTACTTTCACGGTATCTTTGTGTGATGCTGTTTGTTTTTAATAATCGGCTTTGGGAAATAAAATCTATATGGGATTTTCTTTTGAAATTTGAACATTAGCGTTAAGCCATGCTAAGAGTTCGAGAACTTGATAGTGTTAGCAAACTGAGGTAAAAGTGGCAAGATGATATGTATTTGGGCACTGTTTATTTTTATTTAGAAATGTCTGTACGCCCAGCGAAGGGGCTAAAAATTCTAACATACATGCTACTCTACTTCCGAGAAACTGATCATGCATATCTAGATAAAAATTCTCTACGTTCTCATAGCCAGATCATCGCTTGTCTGCTTCAATGCAGCGTTGCTAAGGTAACTAAAGAATCAGAGCTAAGCGACCCTCATTTGCATCGCATCAAACGGTTGCTAGTTGTGTTTCTCGAGTTAACATTCTCTAGTCTTGTACTGTAAATGGGACAATTCCTTTAAAGCAAAGTTTAGCCTCTGCAAATCATTCTAGTAGGCTTTTTCGTATACCTGAATATTCTAAGTACAATATACCCGTGTGTAAAGCGTTGGCCTTAATTAGTGTTCATGACACTTGAGTATTTGTTAATAGTTTTAAAAGTTAATACGATTTTAAGTAATTAGCTTCAACCATAGCACTCTAGCGACAAACGCACCGAAAGTCTGGCCCTAAGCCAGCCCCTTGATTTTGGTACCCCCGTATCTGCCTACAACTATACATAAACTTTACATGTGACTACTTTTAGCTGACCGAACTCCAAAGGTAGCGTGCGCGCTATTACAACTTGAACGGCACGATTCAACTATTTCCGGTTTGACTTTCACAAGCCATAATTAAAATTACATCAGCACAAAGGAGTTTGAGCTTTATATTTAATTTTGTTTGACATTTCCCTTGAAATTTCCTGTTTAGCTTTTGGTAATCACTGGATAGGGTCAAATGGCAAGCTAGAAGAATGCACTTCATAAATGAGTTATTACAGCGATAATTGTCATCTTTCTTCTGAGCTAACAAGATGAATTAAAACAGATCTATAGCTGACGCAAGTCGGGATTAAGGTGGCACACTTTTTCGTCGGGTTTATCCTTCCGCAATGAGTTTTAATGAAGCCCGTCGACGAGAATTAGATGACCCTTTCTAAGTAAATAACTGTCGTTGGGTTGTTTCAGGTTGAAATGCACAAGACGTACGAGATACTGTTGACGTTACTTAAGTATTATGCGTTAAAAACAAGCTCAGCACCTTGGCATAACTTTCTTTTTGGACAACAAAGGTGATAAATGGGACCACTGAACATCACAATGGAGTGGAACCAATCATAAAATGAACAGATATTAGGGTCAATTAACACTGCTTAAACCACAAATAGATTCCAAATTAATTCTTGTCAACAGCTTTTGTCTACCAAAACGTGTTTGTGTCACTGCAGCAAATAAACTTTTCAATTTTGTGCCCAGCATCAAATCGAAAGTGTGATTGGTTTTCTGACCTATTGATTTAGTCTTATCTACAAGTCTTCAATCATTCTCGAGAACATTCTCAAAGAACCAGCCTCATCATCGTGATAGCTATTTATACGTGTTAATCTTAAACCTACACGGTCACTATTGTTTTCCTTATAAAGTTCTAAATATCGTAGTTGGTCATCTATCTATGATAAAAATTACACGACCACTATTTTGCGAATGAAGTGCACTTCGACATTAATTCGTCGACAACTCGTTGAGCTGGAGTAAAAACATGTCTTACACTTTGCAGATACATAAGAGGCTGCCACAAATTGGACAGTTTATCGCTTCTTCCTTCCAAAATCCTATCATTGTTACGTTTTTGTCGGCGCTTGGTATTGAGCGAGTTGTAGTCATTTCGCTCTGGTGATACCTTTTATGATATTAACATTACGACAATTATTAGATACGATAACACTGTTATTTAAAGTAACATGTTTGGTCCTCCCTCAGGACGTCATCAATGCAGAGATAATTGCGACTCCTTGTATCAACCAACCCCATAATAAACGCCTCACAATTAAATAAATTCTCATTAAAATGCATGATTGTGCTTAAATGTAGCTGGCGTTAATGATTGTTCAGCTGTACCTGCTAGATTTAGAATGTACCATGAACTGAAAATTCTTGGCGAAAAGTTCGAACATTTTGTCGCGAGATTTGTTTCTCTTTTTTTTTTTTAGCACTGCAGCGATTTAAACTGATGTTCCATTCCGAATGTCAAAGATCCTGGAAGCAAGCATTTAGCTTGGGGATGGACAAAACAAGGGAGGGGACAACATAATCGTTGCAATATCGATTTCAGCCGCTTTCACTGCTGCAGTTTTGAAGGCTATCCTGTCCTAATTAAAACTTGCACCGCGCTTTTTTTTATTTTAAGTTGGCGCTATTTCACCGCTACTGTGCTTCAAAAGGGGCTTTAAAACACAGACATTTTAAAGAAAAAAAGAAGCATTCGTGAAAAAAAAAAAAAAAAAAAAAAAAAAGGAGAATATTCTACCTCAGAAATAATTGAGGTACGAGGTTAGTTTACATGGCTCATTATTGGAAACCGTAAGCTTATGGCCAAGTTCTAATTGACTGAGTTTAAATATTTAATGCTAAACTGGGCTGAACAGCGTTATTCCAAAACCACAATCCCTTAGTCATACCGCCGGCGGTACTCATTACCACCTGCTAGGTATCGCGTATAACAAATTGGCCACCAGAACCGCAGGAATTTGTGTTGAAACATTGGCAAATGTTCATTTTATGACTGTTAGAGGCAATTTTACAAGCTATTTATCCCTTGTAGTCGGTTAAAAACAAGCTTGTTGCATAATTTATCAGAGAATTTCGTGCTCAAAGGGTTAGTGTTATAAAAGAGTCAGGTATCAGACATTAAACGGCTGTTGAAAACGAACCCATTTTAAAAGCTCGCTTTTCTTACGGCAAGTCGTATCCATAGCACAAATTTAAGTTCAGTGTTTATTCCGAACGGCATGAATCAGTAGTCGCTGCTTTGAGAGTTGAAAACATAAGTTGTTACAACCAAAGGTATTCAATGTTATTCAGCTAAGGTAACAGTAATATTTTCCACCATTAGGCGTATACGAAAATTATCCACACTTCCAAGCAGTATCATTAAAAATTAAAGCCTCCAAGCAATTAGTGTCCAATGGAAGTCTACCAAAACACACACAACGCAACACACAAATAAGCAGAATAAACTCCAAAGGAATTCGATATGGGAGTAATTTCACTTCACCAGTCTGGGTTAAGAATATTCTCAATCACTTTTATAGATACACTTGATACGTTATCAAGCTCCTGTAGTTCATCATATGCAATAAAATCTATAACATAATTATGTTTTATAGCCTATTATTATACATTCATATCTGACGCTTTCACGATACTGTAAGGCCTCCAGAAACAGTTCAGTGGTCTTTGGCACGAAGCGGCCTTATCTTGAAAAGCTTAGAATAACTTAGTCCTGATGATTCACATTGGAAAGAAATCGTCGCTCCGTCTTTAATATATTACAAAAAGCAAATGTTTTCTTTTTTCTGTATATATGCTACTCGTTTCTTATTAAAACCTGTCTTCGTCCGGGGAGGAACTTCCCTCCCTGTCGTTTGCATCAACAATTTGCGACCCGTCAGCTTCGTGTTCTTCGTCATGCGTCTTTTTCGCGCCCATTTCAGCAGCATGCCGTTTGCGCCATTTCGTTCTACGGTTTTGGAACCAAACTTTAACTTGGCTTTCTGTCATTCCGAGAGAATACGCCAGTCTTGTCCTTTCCGGCCCGGCGAGGTATTTCGTCTGTTCGAAAGTTTTCTCAAGTGCAAATATCTGGTGACCACTAAACGTTGGTCGAGTGTGTTTCCGCTTACCGTCTGCTTCTCTTTCACTGCAGACTGGGTGACTCTGAGTGGCCGCTGTTGGAAACAAGCAGAAATCGGGAGAAGAAACGGTCATCGTTTGGTTAATTCGGGATTAGCGGTATTAAGAGTGATTGTGTAATGCAATTAGCTAAAGCAAAGGGCTTAAAGAAGCATATTCGTAACTTAGTGACGTTTGCGTTGAACTCAGTAGCACGAATAAAATCGTGAATTGAGTAGTAAGAGATAATTGTATTGCTTGCCGAAACAAAATTTCATTCCGTCGTCAAATCATCAATTTGTCTCTACTCCAAGATGTGTTTTTAATGTGTAAATGCCGTTTGTTTAGGTGTAGGCTTTTAAGCAAATAAAAAGCGCCGAGAGGAAATGAAGAGGATATATGCAATTCTCAAGGATTACAGTATCTATTATCGTAATACTGTCAAATTAGTAAAGGGAATAATAACCTTGCTGTAGTTAAAGCCTTCCCATAAAATAACTAATAAAACAAGACTGCTATTGGTACGCTACGCTTCGGGACAATTAAGTTTATTACCCTGCAGGGTCAACTTTGGTAGATGGCTTAAAATATTTTTCCGCGCTCGAAAGCACAATTTTTCCATACGCATTGGTGTTGTTTTGAAAGAAATTACAGTATTGTCAAATATCGATTTAAAAGTGCTCTTTGGCGTACTAAGCTTCCCCAAACATTTCTCCCGAAAATGTAGTTTCTAAGCTTTGCACGGAAAGTATATTTGTGTTTTCTATAGGAAGCCAAATAATTTTGTCTCATCGTAGCGAATCTAATGCCAGCTTTTTAAGATTTGCATCAGTTCTCACCTTAGCGCAACCACCAGCGCTCGATAACTGTTTAGATGAGTATGGTATAAATATTTTGGCTAGAAAGTTATTGAGATAAACAATTAATTTAATCCTTTGGCAGCTATGCGGGTAGCCATGGCATAATACTGGCTACAGTAAACCTTTTTGAAGGAAAATGCGACTGTTATACATGCAGTCATAGCCAGTAACTGTGATGCAACATACCGTTGTATCTCTCTCGCCACTGTGACTGCAGCATGTTACTCCAGAGGAAAGATACGTCAGGGCCGTAGCCGTACCGCCGCGCTGGTGGGGCAGGGTACGATCTGTAATGAGCTGCAGTGGGCATGCTGGCCGGTGGACGCGGATCCGGCTTGCTTAGTATATCATCTATCCTGTACGATGAAGTCGATTTGGTGACAACCGGTACTCGGGGTATCGGGGAAATCGGCTGCTTTACACCGGGAGAAACCGGAGGATAAGGGGGTATGTGAATATTCCGTGGCTTCACATCCACGAACGGGCTTAGATAGAAGGATGGCCGCTCCATGGTAGCCTTCTTGGTTTGCCGGGCTGCTCGTTGATCGATCGTCTCGAGATGTCGCTCTGTTGTGTTTTTCGTCCTGCTCGGGTGTCGAAGAATAAGTTAACATTAATAAACTATAGTTGACTTTAGCTCTGATGCGCCTGTCAGCAGTTAAGCCAAGCGTAACAACCTTGATTGATGGGCTGTCGTGGCAAACATTAATTGATATAGTAGGTTTGTAATGGAAGATAGCGAATAATGGAGTGCTCATGAGGCAAGCGGGCCAGCTGATTGGTTGATCATTGACAGGTGTTCTGGGGGGAAGCCAGCTTAATGCTCCTAAATGATTGAGGGTTTGTTAATGAATTTGCGTTCCACCTCAAAATAATGTTAGCGCGCGGGAAAAGGTTCTCGAATTGACTAACAGCAGGGAGATTGTGGCGCCGCTTTTAATAGAAAGCTCTTAATTGGCACCCTTAAGAAACATTTACCGATCATTTACAAATTGGCTTCATTTAAGAAGCTGAAATGAACCTTATCTGTAGTCTATTTATAGACCAATTGAAAACAATATATTCGCGCGTCATTGGCAATTTGGCCGTCTTTATGCAATAATTGTTTGCTGTGAGAGCAGTCCATGTGTTAAATGTGTCTATTGGTTTATTACTCGGCAAAAGCCAAACAATACGCTCGCCAAATGAATAACAAAAGGATAAAAAGGAGTGATGTTATAAAATGATAACGTCCAAACAGGGTGTTAATAACAATATCAAAACATTATCTGTGATGTTTTGAAATAATCCGCAAAAGGAGAAACAAGTTACGTTTTCTCACTTGCGTAAAAACAAAAATGCATGCCAAAATGTCCAGCGTGTACCGATTTATCTTGTGGCTGCCAAACAAGTCAAATTATGCCCTTAACTCAATGAGTTAGCACTATACGTTATAAGCAGTTCTGAGCTTGCCTCATTTCAAGCCAACTTGGATATTTTAATTTCCGAAACATCTAATAAATACAAAGTAGCAATATACGAGATTGTTATCACGTTAGATTAACGTCATTTCGAGCTTAGCTTCATATAAAGAGACGTCTCGTCAATGTTTGATGTTTCTGACAGGGTTCAACAACAACAGAGAGCGACTCATTTTAAGCAATTCACCCTAAAAACTTTGTTTTTCTATCGCAAAATTCTTTTCTTATACATTGTATTGTCATTTAAGGACACAACGTTTCCTTCAAGGAATGGCAAATTTTGCATAAGATTACAAAGTTTTTTTTTTTTTTTTTAAGGAAACAGGGTTTTAATTTCCTTACATCCAGTTCTTTTGGTTAACCAAGTTTCAAGGTTTAACAATGCTTGACACTTTACCGAATGTAGCTCTCTTTCTTGTTATAAGTCGTTTTGCTTCCTTTAGTAGATTGATATTTATTGTTCGACTTTCCTGCTAGCTTAAATAAAAATCTATAGCAAATTAAATTAAACAAACATCGAGGCTGCGAAATGAACACTATTATGGTAGCTAAGCTTTTCATCTTCTTTAACTCACTGTGCGGTGCCATATGAATGGGAATTTTATTGTAAAGAAGTTTAGGATTTTGGTAAAGATGAGCTGGTAAATACTTTTGCAGGAGAAAAAGAGAAAACTGGACATATTAACTTGTGTCAATAACAGGCCTTTAATGCTAATTCTGTTGATGCTTTTGAAGAGCAGTAATTTTCAATATTCACAGTTTTCAATAGTGTATCGTATTAACAAAACGTAATAAAAGTTGTACAATAAACCGGTATTACAACAGCTCAATAGGAAAAGAAAACTAATTTTTCTTAGTTGCTTTAATGTGTTGTGTTAAATCCATATGTAATAAGTGATATTTGTTTCCCGTGGGTCCCGGCTCATTTCGTCAGCGTGCTGTCAACAATATTTACAGCTTTTTCTAAAAGCTCATCTTAATTTGAAAATTGAACCATTGCGGTTTTAGTCGACAAAGTGGTGCGCCAAAAAAAGGCATCCAAAACAGGTGAAAATGAGGACTAAAATTCAATTTAGAAACGTGTAAATTTAAATGATACCCATTGCTTTTAAGTTCATTTGAGAGTGCGCGGACAAAATAGCGTTTCTCGTAAGCACGAAATAACTGTAGCTCAAAGCGGCCAATGATCAGCTATTTCGATGAAAATCCATTAATTTTGCTAAGTTTTCTCGCTGCAGTTTCAGTAAAAATATCGTGCATTTACCTGCCTTTTAAAGATTCTAGCTTTATTTTGCTGTGCTTTCGTTATGGCATTGCGTATACTGTAACACAATGGGTGAAGGATTTCACATCAATGGTTTGTTCAGTCTTCCATAACCGTAATTTTCAGAAGCTTTGTCAGTGGGTATTTGTACATTTAGAGCTATTAAATGAATTAAATATTCTCTCAGTTTATGGAATAAAAATTGGATGAGCTCCCATTGATAGAGCTAAATTGGCAGCAAAATGCTGGTAAAATGTCAAACATTTCAAGTTAAAATTAAAAACATGGGTCACTTTAATGCTTTCGGGTTAGGCCAAAATTCTAATTAACCCCCATTCCCGCCATTGTGGCTCTCTCACTTCCTTATGTCAGGTTTAGTCACTTGTCGAATATTATCAGTCCACATATCGTAACCATTATTGGTGGGCTTCTTGTTATTTAAGTACGTTTTTAAATTTCCCAACATCTTAAAGCTAGGTAACACACACAAAATTCCTTATTGACATATGAATCAGTTGATTAAAATACTGGTTTAGAAAAAACGCAAATTCTTTAGCTATCTGCCGTTTTTCAGGTAAGTTTATTAAATTTTCAATGGTTTCGCATTTAATTTCTTCACCTTTCGACAAGATTTACACTCGCAGTGGTTTTCATAAAACTCTAGAAATATCGAAGTCTGAGATGGTGCCCAATATTTATGCACAAAATTATTTTTAATCATAACCCTAACGTGAGCAGGACCATCAAAATTTTTGAAAATGGAACTTTTTCTTCAGAAAAAAAAAAAACTTTTTTTGAGGCCATATCATGTGGACACAGGTAACTGGACTAAGAATTTCACCTAATCAGTGAGAAAGTGGTCAGTTGCACCAATTTTATGAAAGTGATTTCTGGTGCCAACACTGATGTACTCGCAAACAAGTCGAAGGCGTGTATATATGTGCCAGTGAGAAATAGGAATCTCGATGTATATCTTTTTATGTATAGTTCGCAGTCATAAGAGTTGATTACATATGTTGTGAAATCCTTTAATACATGTAAGCAGACTAAACTCACTCAAAATTAAAGCCCTGAAATCTCAGACGCAAAAGCCTTTTCAGTTCAATAATGATCGTATAGGCTTATATTTTTGGGGCTCCTAAAGAGCAATAGTTTCCTTCAATAATGAAGTCCTCCACTTTCAGACTTCGTATGATCGATAAATTTAAAACTTGTTTGATGTTTCACATTGTCATGTCGAGGCATTTTTAACTGTTGAACGTGCAGCGTTTCTTTTCGTCTCAAATTTTTCAGACACCTGTAAGGCTGGCCATTTTTGAAACCAAAATTTCCTACCGGTGACAAGGCCCTCCGAAAGTACATGAAAGCACACCAAAAAAAAAAAAAGTTTTCTTAACAAAGATAAGTCACTGGCATATTGTTATCGGCGTTTTACTGTGACAGGACATCGAGATATATTTTCTAACAAGTTCGTTGGTTTCTTATCAGTTGTTTTATTTTGAAGTGAAATTTGATATTTGGTTCTGTTTGGACGGAGAGGATTAGATGAAAAAAGTAACGGCTAACTCAGCTAATTAACCTTGTCGCAAATTCATTAAGTTAGATTACACGACTTACCGGCTCGATTGATCTGATCAATCTTTAGCAAATCTTACAGACGAGTTGGTAATACGCTTGACACTCTTGTTCTGTTACACGGTTGTTACCCGTTTTGGTGGCGCCACAACAAAATAGCACACCGTCATAAAGACTTATTTACATCATCAAAACGCACAAGAAGTTATTTCTATTCAGAGCCCTGACAACCCCTCGTCCATAGATATGCAAACAACGATTCATAACGAGCGAGAAGTAGTAAGCTTAGCAAGTCTCGAGTTGGGATTTAGAGATTAACGCCCAGCGAAGCTCCAACCCCATGTTTGTGTTGCGTCTGATGTACATTGATTCCTACCTTTGCTGGGATTAATCTGCGACTGTGTTTGGTTTGCCAGATGCAAATCAAAGCTCTTTGCAAAATAGAAGTTTATAACTAAATTTCTATACCTCTAGTTTTCACGATTCTTGACCATGCAAATTATGCGTGGCTTAAGTCATCAGTAAGCGGAGGTTTTACCTTATACAAACAAACACCAATTCTGTAATTAAAGCATTCTTTTATTTCCATTTGTAAAAGAGTAATAATGGACGGCAATTTGGATCAAACAAAAGAAATTACTTAAGGTGACAAAAGAGTTAAGCTTCTTTTTCAATTATGCTTAATTAGAACATGTTTGATGCGTTTCTTTTCAACACTGGGCATGATTCCATCATGAATGGGCTGCTCATGAGGTTTGCTAATGCTCCACTGTATAGTAGAATCAATCATTCAACCCTTTCTCTTCCAGAACTACTCATGCAAAAAGTACAAAATGTTTCATTTTCAATATAATTATCTTCTTATAATAAGCAAGCAGTCCCGTCTATGAGTGTTGTTTCCAGTTCTAGCTTTCATTGGGCGGTTATAACTTAGCTCTTATTAACCGAGCAGGAGGTCTGTATGGGAGAATCTTGACCGAGGTCGGGAGTATAGACCGAACGCAGTGAGGTCTGTACACACGACCGAGGTCAAGATTCTCACATACAGATCGACTAAGCTCGGTTAATAAGATGTTTATTATATAGCAAACAACAAAAAATTAATTCGTTTAATGTAACTGGTTTGTAGTAGCTGACATTTTGCTTGCGAACGGCGATGAGCTGAACTTTATTCTGCCAAACTCGTCCTCTTTACGTTTTTGTTTTTTTCCTCATCGGGCTTCGCACTTCCATAATATGCATATGTATATTTCCTGGAACTAACATCTTGGAAGAAAATAGTCAATATTTTTGTATTTAGTTTGCACCTTTTTCACGGCAAAATGTAATCGGTCGAGATG
>Ga0126338_10002504_pt1 | contig 12671 bp, 9 predicted proteins | sample OrbCmetagenome_2_FD_92529 | JGI IMG/M metagenome (GOLD analysis project Ga0126338, IMG submission 92529) | Coral microbial communities from Petempiche,Puerto Morelos, Mexico - Orbicella C C metagenome | ecosystem: Host-associated > Invertebrates > Cnidaria > Coral | place: Petempiche,Puerto... | reverse complement strand
GGGGGGGGGGGGGGGGGGAATTGCCCGGATATAATAACAGATTCCCAATACTTTCTCTTGAAAAAACACATGCAATCAAAGAAGAGAATTCATATTTTGATCTTGAGACTAAGAAAGCAAATTCTCAGTCCTCCTATCAGTTTCAGCTAAAAATAGCTAATTAACTACGCTCGTATTACCCAAAGTTGTTTTTGACAGTATTTATTTCTCAACAGATGTATGCTAACTTTCAATCCAAGGTTACTGCTTTTCTTCCATTGTCTTTTCACCAAAATTGTCATCGCAAAGCGAATAACACCTTTGCTATCAGCATTCATAAATATATTTAAACGCGCGTCATAAATTCTTTCCGCAACTCTCGTCGGTTTTCCTTGAATTCGAAATTACTAACGGGTACCATTTCGGATTAAAGTTTGAGTTTTCTCGTAGGCGTAACACCCACGAAAACACTGCCACTTAAAGTTAACAAATTTATATAAAGGTAACAAACAACAGTCACATTGTGTAGCTAAAATACAAAGTTCCACATCCCTTTGTTTGTTCGACAACAAAAGTTGCTCGTAGTAACAGCCCAGTTTGGTTAAGAATGTAAATTGCGTAAATTTTAAATGAAGTTGTATTGACTTTGGTTTTTAGAGAAGTTCATATAATGAGGCTATACGAGTTCAAAATTCAATTGAGTACATATTTCTTATGTATTTTCGTCATTAAAGTTTCATGGCTTGCAAAGACAACTGTGATTAATATTTTAGCGACTTTCTTTTCTAACATTAGTTTTCGGTTTAATGCTACATTTGTTTGAGAAATGGCATTAAGGTTCGAAACACGAAAGACTTAAAACTACACAATCAAGAAATTTATCTTTTAAGAACAAAAACCTTTTAATGAAAAGTTCGACTGTTTTAAGAAATTTCCAGAAATAGCAAAGGTTTAGAAAGGTGTTAAGCAGAAATGATTCTTATCATTGATAGAAATTGAATCACAGAAACAGAACCAATTAAAAATTCTAGATGTGAGGAAACATCTTGGGGTTTGTCAGGACAACTGAGAAAAGAAAGCTTTAGGGCTCGTTAACAAAAATACAAAAACAATTCTACGACGGGCGTTGAATGAACAGTTTGTTAGTCGCGTTCTGACGTCACCAAGCGTTCACCTGTCAATCGAGCCAATGATTCAAGGCAAGCAAATGGTTTCAGTGACGTCATGGCACTGTCAGAAACCATGCAAACCGGTTATTAGCGCGTGTGATAAATAGCTTCTTTCAAACCAGAATCTTCGATTTAGAAATAAAAGAGTAAACAAAGAGGCAGACCGCGTGATTCACAGCTTTTGTAAACAACGATATACGTTAATCACAACAAGCGTGGGTATTACAAGGGTTTCGTTCGTCATCAGAGAAATCGCGTTTACTTCCTTCCCAACAATTATAAAACTATGATTAACAAATTGTTGTTATTATTGTAAAGAAACGTCTGTCTTTACTCCACAATTTACGCCATTTCCATTGTAAAGGCGGTGCAACTCAACGTCAAGAGCTACTTGTCTAAAAAAAATCTGAATTTGTGGAAGGACTTGAATCTAAACCCCGCGTCAGGTCGTTGGGAAACTAAAGGAAGTTCGTAGAGAGCCATACTGTCCAACTCTTTCAGATACAAGTCAGGTTGCCCTGAGCAAGTAAAGAAATAAAATAAGAGCATGGCGCACGAGATATTCACGCACGAGATATCCACGCACGAGATCCTCACGAACGTGATTGCCGTGGTTTTAAATTGTTACAAAGGAAACCCAGTGTTCAGTCTATAGGGAATTTATTCCAAACAAGTTCACTACATACAACTTTCGACAAAAACGTTGTCCAACTATCGACGACTTTTCTACTAGAAATTGATGTACCTGACTTACTTTATAAGCTAGTGTAAATGTTACCTCCAATTTACAACTACCCAATGTTAAGTAGAATTTCAAAGGAAGCCTGTGGAGATACGTAGGAGTCTGAACCATCTTGAGTTAAATGGTACCTAACAATATTGACACGAACCCTACATAAGAGTAAGCCGACCAGTATGGGCCGTATCATCTGGATTTGAAACGTTTTTGAAAATACGAAACTGAGAAGTTTAAAGTTCCACCCACCACTGACTGAATAACTACGTAACATGCTATAACCAATCAGAACTCACTTTCTGCTTTCAACTAATCAGGAACAGCAGCGTAAAGCGTTTTCCCGCGCTTGATCGGCTTGCATGTGTTCCCGCGCTTAGGCACCGGTTGCATGCACTAGTTCGGATTCTGATTGGTTCACTGCATGATTTGTGCGGTTTTGATTGGCCAGATATGATTAGTTCTCCCACCGCGTCATTTTCAAAGCTGCTTTAACTTTGGATGAAAACAGTTAACACTGTAGAGAGGCAATTAAACGAATGTTAAACATTGCGGTTCAACACGAATTTGCAAACAGGTTTAGCCGTTAAGCCCCCCGATTCCTTCCTAGATTCGGCCTCAGTGTTAACTTTTCAGTCAACTGTGCACATTTACAGTTCACATCACGACATGTGAAACCACAAATGAAACTCCGATTAAAAACGATAAAAAAAAAAACTGCGCAACAAATTAGAATGTCTCCGTAGCCGCCAAGTATAACATACAACAGGTGCACATGTGAACGCGATCAAACTACGGGATTAAAACCAGCATTTCACAGACTAAAAATCAGATTCAGTTGAAGCCTGGGTTTGTGAAAATTGTTCTGTTAATTTAACATTTCTCAGTCACTATTAAAATCGAAAAATCCTCCAAGTGCTAAAGCAAAGTACCCTGCCTTTGAGGAGAATTATTTCTCCCACTGAAACGAGGAAAAGAATGTAAATGACTTGCAAACGCAAACATGCGATCCTATAAAAAAGAAGCCATAAAGATTCGATTCGGCAGTTGACATCTGACAGAACAAAGCGAGCACTTCATAAACAACCCATTTGGGCGCCATGTTGGACTACGATTTTCCGAAGCGAGTCCGAACGCCCTTCGAGCAATACGCGGGACTTCTCGGTAAAGTTCGCCTTTGATCACTGGAGACCGTATTGTCCAAAATGGCACCCGGTAGCAAAAACATTCCTAGGCCAAATACCTCGTGTCACTCCAATATCGCATGGGTTAAAGTCTCGAACAAGTCTCGTACAAGGTCTATACTACTCTCCATACCTTGTGCCTTCCTGAGTCCAAACCTTGATAAAACGCAATAAAAATTACGTACGAATCCTGTAAACGCGTTAAACGATTCCCAAAGCTTTTAGCGCCACATTGGCAGCCGTTTGTTCGGAACCTTTCTTGGTATTGCAGCCGCTGCTTGTGTATGCTGATCCCGCTACTTTCACCGTGCAGGTGAAGACGCCATTTTCTCGATTACTGGAGTAAACAGGCATGTCGAGCCGGGACTTCTGGCAATATTCCTGAAGCTTGTTCTTGTGTGATGTGAACATGGTCGGTTTGGCCGCGGTCAGTGGCTCTGAGGGTGGTAAGACAGGCGCAGAAATCTTCTGCACTGTTGGGATGGAAGAGTGTTGAACTGAAGGTGTGGATAAGTTTGGAGCTGCAGCTGTGGAAATCTGCTCAACAGTTGTATTTGCTGAAAGCAAAGAAGGAATCAATTAAATATAAAACAGAATGACCATGAATGAGACTGATGTCGTGTCCTCAACACCGACCTCGTTCCCAGGATCTCTACAAGAACGGACGTGGAAACCCTGGGGACGAGCTTACTTCAGTGCCTTTTGACAACTCCCACCGAACACGAAGAACACGATTACCGTTCACAAAGAGCAACAGCTTTCACTGAGCAGCTGTACACGAGATGATTGTTGATTATGACTAATTACTTGGTTAAAAAATTGAAGTAAAGACGCATTTTTCAGTCAATAACACTCGATACCAAAACCTAACGTGAGCTAACTTGCACGGCTCTCCCGCGCGCTCTGGCTAAATGTTTTTGCTTACCTAACTATTTGCACTGGTGTGGTAATTGCCGTTTCAATTGTCACAAACGAGTACAAAACTGCAAGCCATTAAGAATCTTCCTCGTTACTGCGCCCGATTCTATCACATCGGGTGACTACAAACTGAACAAACGCCACTAACACTTTCAACTTTGACTGCTACGTCATGCAAAGTTGACATAGCGCTTTAATATTACTCAAATTGTTTAAGTACACCCTTCTTGTTGTTTTATGGAGTCCGTTACAGCCACAAATTTTCTCTATTACCCCTCGTAAACCGTCCAAGTACCGATAACAAATACCGCCGGATTTCATCAAATGAACACCGTGGGCGCGTGTCTATAAGTGTTGCCCATTAGGTTCAAGGATAATCTGGGATTAGTCTCAAAGTTGAATTCCGCATCATAAGGTATAAATTCTCCTATTCCTCATTGAGACGTGCCAAGCATGCCTAGACTAAGCTTAGACAAATTACACTGGCCCTGACTTCACACACACACATACTTCTTTGTTTGATAATGACCCTGCTAAAAAAAGTAAAGCACAACCTCCCTATCTCGAGCACGGTTTTCTCAAATTCAAATCATTTTCTCTTAGATATCCTTACCATCAGCGAACCTGATTTCCCTTTCGTAAACAGTCGATGTCATGATTGATAACCGAGCTTTTCGGAATGGCCGATGCCATACCTGCGCTAGTTTAGGCCTGGACTAGATTGAAAGTGGTTATAATTTGGTGAAGACTAACAAGCACTCACCCAATGCTAATTGTTCACTTTCACACTGGTTTGCTTGCGGTTAGCTTTCATTTGCTGGTTAGGGCAATACCATATATGCCATGCATAAAAAAGTCACCTTTTCTAATTAAATTTTGCGGGGATTTGGCGGATAAACCTGGTGGTGTAGTGGTAAGAGAGGGATGTTAGCATGCGAGAGATTCTGGGTTCGATACTGCGTAGTGACTTACAGCTTTTTTTTTTCTTTAATTTAGGGGGAAAAAATTCTTTGATAGTTAAAAATTTCTACGCGTCGCGAAAATGGCAACGACCGTTTATGAAAGGGAAACGTGCATCGGCTATCTCAAAACCCCGCAAAGTTGTCGGGCAAGATGTGGGGTTAAGCCTACTTGTTCTGTGATGTTGAAAAAAGTCTAAAACATCTCTCAGAAGGCAGAGCTTATGTACGAAATAATTTTCAGATTTGATCGAAACAGGACAAAGGACAAAACGCGTTTGAGGGCTTGGTATTTGACATTGGGTTTGAAATACTCGCTCGACAATTATGACAAATAGTCACCAGAGATCGAGCGTTTACCTCCCAATAAAATACGATACATGTATGTCGATATGTTCCGGAAGTCTCAATGCAGTTGTTTCAATATCCAACCACGCTCATGAGAAGCTACTTGAAATGCCTCACGAACGCTGGTGAAGGAATGTGTTAGCACGGCGCGTCCAAGCAAAGTGGTTTTTAGTCTTCGTGTTTTGCAAAGAACGTTACAATAGTTTTTTAACTGGTGAAGAACATTCAGCACATACGTTCCCAGGCAGATTACTCTGGATTAGGTGCAACCTTCTCATCCCCGCCATTAAAGCATGCTTTATTTCAAGGATAAAAATAGACAAAAATACTACACAGCAGGAATCTTGCGATGAAAAGTAGCTTTGTCCAAAACACTCCTCAAGTATACGGTACTTCGTTGTTGGTTATGTTCTTATCACTCGGTGAAAATCACACTGAATAATAACTCAAAGTATATTTGAAGGCTTTCTTGTCCTTTATGGCGAGCACAACAACTAGGAGGTTCTTAATTACTGTGCCACGCGTCTGTACAGGACCTGACAACCAGACCAGACACTGTTTCATATCAGACAATGTTTCAGACAATGATTCAGATGAAAAAAAGACATGCCAAGGTGATAAGCTGACTAAGTTTGTCTGCGTGTCAAGGTTGTGTCACTGACATGTCGGCCGCCTGCTCTTCCCATTGTCTATCTCAGTTTCTACCTGAAGACTGTGTAAAAACAGACTGTGCTCTACAGCGATCCTCGTAATCCCAGAATTCCGAGACATCATTTGATTTTTGTCACGCAAAGTTTAAGGAATCCACAGAAATGAAGAAAACCTCCTTCCAGTCTCGTTGAACGCCCAGAAACAAAAGCAAAACGTGTTGATGTAATCTAACACAACGTAACATGACACGCTACTAATTCAATACTTTCAGTAGTCGCTTCCCCGCCACATGACCCGCCCCCAATAGTCATCGCGTGGAACGTGGGAGACGCGAATGGAGACTATCCTGCTCGTGCGCATGTTACACGTTCTAGATCCCACAGCCCTTCCGTTTTGTGCATAGTTGCTTCAAGAAAGAGAGCCCGCTCGCAGGCTAAGAGAGAGAGAGAAAGACACCAGGGAAACTCTTGTGTAATTGTGAAGTCTAAAATTTTTGCCACGGGTTTTCTCGCACAAAGCAGACTAAGTTTCCAACAATGTAAGGAAATAGGATACAACACCAATGAAGCACTACCAATATACGTGCAAAGATTTTTCCAGAGACACCTTGACCAAGACTCTCGGCAAAGCAAAACGCCAACTCGATTGTTTGGGGATAGTTCAAAGTAATCTACATGACTACACACTTGAATTTCTGACGCTGAGTAAAACAAGAATCAAAAAATAATAATTTAGGGAAGTCTCGATTTACCACCAAATTCTCCAAACTGATATTTAAGGAAACACGTGACAATCAGTATGGAGAACTTGTATCTTGAGCGATGGATTGAAAGAGTTACGCTCTTTTTTTAAGTAAGAATAATTTTCCGGTTCAGTCTCAATGTTCTTATTTTTTCTGCCGATTTTAGGCTGAAAATAGTCTTGTGGATATCCTCACATTATAGCGAATGACATTTCCGTTTTACCCACATTGATGGCGTTGAAGTAAGTTTAGAGCCAGACTGCAGGAAATAATTAGCTCTTATTAACCGTGCAGGAGGTCTGTATGGGAGAATCTTGACCGAGGTCGCGAGTACAGACCAAATGCAGTGAGGTCTGTACACACAACCGTGGTCAAGATTTTCCCATACAGACCTACTAAGCTCGGTTAATAAGATTTTTATTATGCGTCAAACAGCAAGAATTTAATTTAATTTAACTGGTTTGTACTAACTGACATTTTGCTTGCGAACAGCGATTAGCTGAATTTAATTCTGCCAAAGTTTGCGCGTCCTCTTTACTTTTTTTTTCTCATCAGGCTTTTTGGCACTTCCATAAATAAATATTGGTAGAAGAAAATAGACAATGATCTTGCATTTTAGTTTGCAACGTTTTTACTGCAAAACATTACCGGTCTAGATGCCAGCCTAGATGGGAAAATTTAAACCGCTTTCAATATCGATTTCAACCAATCAAATTCGTGAATTTGGTAGTTCTTAAACCTTGTGAGACAGAGCTATATAATAAAGCCTGATAAAACACATGCAGAAATGTTATAAGCATCGAACGTACCGCTACTACTGTTTTTGTCGATTTTTTTTTTTTTTGGCTAGTTTTGCCGTTTAGAGAAAAGAAGAATTTTATACAGTTTAGATAAAAACATATAAATGTACTGAATTTAAGAAACTTTCTACACACAAAATTAAATTCTTTTCAAAATCTCAGCCTCGGGTTTATTTTTACAATATTCTAATTTTCTTAACATTACGCAAATTTCAGCCTCAATATTCTTATAAAATATGTATATTCTTATATAGAAAAAGAGTGTATTTGTTGCTGTAAGCTTTCGACTCAAGTGATTTTGAGCTTACACAGTACATGTACACTTTACCTCTCATGGTACTGTTTCTCGTCTTTGGGTGTCCTTTATTAGAATAGACTGTTTTCTCCAAGGCCACCATGCAAGCTTTTGTGTAACCCAGTTGTCAAAACAATAATACTGACAACACTAATCATGACATCAACAATTGGCTCAAAATGTATGCTACTGAAATGTCAGAATGATTGTTAAACAGACAAAAGGTTATGGCTAGAGTTCTAAAATCAAAGGTGCATGAATAGAGATTTCCATGAAATTACAGTCTTGCATGTACATTTGGTTTCTACTTTGACTAATTAAGTAAAACATTACTTTCTTCATAAAGGAAATAAATTCAAAATGTTGAAAATCAATGGCAACTATTTCTGAACAGTGCCTATGGAATGACTGTGGATTACATACATGTAGTGAACAGTTAAGGCGGGCAAGTGGCTTACCAGGTTAAGCAGGAGCTTTTCCCGGTTTCTGTACCATGAAGCGACCGGGCGTATTTCTACTCCCCCTTGGATAGGATGCCAGTCCTTACAGGGCTGACCCCAGTACTAAATTTGCCAGTACCCACTTATACACCTGGGTGGAGATAGGTGCTAGGAGAGTAAAGTGTCTTGTCTGAGAGCCTGGCTAGGGCTCGAACCTCATACCACTCGATCCAGAGGCCAGCACACTAACTATCAGGCCATCATGCTAACTTACATGTACTGGAATGCTATTTTAAAAATTTACAAAGTTATTTCTTATTACTTTTTACAACTAAAGTAAGCCTTACTTGTGGTGGAAACAGCAGCAGTAGACGTCTCAGCAGCACTGGATTCTGTGGTTTTATTCTGTGTTGAAGTAAGCTGCCTGCACTGTTCAATATAATCGTGAAAACTTGGAGCTGGCGGGGGACACTGGTTCAACATGTGAAGAACAACTTGAGCTGCATTCTGTTCTGCCTGCTTTTTAGTTGTCTGTGGACCATTGCTTTTATAAACTTTGTTGTTGAAGACGACAGTGGTAATGAACCCTTTGCCATTCTCAACTTTCTCAGTGTCGTAGGATGGAATGGAAAGGCGAAACTTTTGGCAGAATTCATTAAGTCTGCTCTTGAAGGAGGTGGCTACAGGCGATGTTGAATCAAGTTTGATCCGTTTTCCAGAAGAATCATGAATCATACTGTTGTCTATAGCAGGTCGCTTGATCACTGCAAGAGTAACATAGCTTTTGTCAGGGAATATTGATAAGGTAAAACCATGTTAATGTGGCAGTATTCTTTCCAAGCCATTTAAAAATTAGAGAAAAGACAAAATAATTGGGGGCCTGGCATACATCTTTTGCTGTATGGTAAATGTTAGTGTTAGTGATAGTATAAAGTTTAAGAAACCATACTAAGCAAATGTCAACACTCAAACATGTTCTATAAATGTGCGGTGGCAGAAAATCTCCATACCCCCACCACAGAGAGACTTAAAATTTTCAAGGGGTGGGAGGGGGCAAAGGCCCAGGAAATTCCAGGGGGAGGTGAAATGGATAGTCTAAAACTAGTTTCCAGATAGACAGATTCAAGTACAGACCCATCACTAAACTAAGTTGCTTTTGAGTCTGTTGAGAGGCAGTTGATTTGATTTGTGAAAAGCTTCATTGTTAATGTACATATATAGGAAATGATCTCATAGTTTCAGGAAGCAGAGGATTTTGTGCTCTTGTTAATCTCTTTCCATTTCAACCGTTACTTAGTGAAATATTCAAAGATCCTTTGTTGTACAAAAGGGGCAGATCCTTAAAGATATGCTAGTTCGAGCAGAACTTTCAAAGCCGCTATGACACGTGGATAGGAGTTGTGTAGGCCTGTCACCCTATTGTTATCACAGGTAATTTTGTTGATAAAAATTGACTTTGTGAGTGTGTTTGTGATCGCGTTCAAGATGAATGATGGTGTCATCTACACTATAGAATCTCCCAAGGGAAATAATACTGCATTGAAAAGGACATGATTATTAAGGGAGGTAGTTTGATAAGTCACTATCAACTATTTAATCTCATGGAAATTGCAATGTACAAGTACAAGAGTCCACCAACAAACAGTAATGATGAGAAAGTTACAAAGGATGGCCCAGGGTCTACGTGATACCATAGGAGGCCCCGTGCATTCTTTCGCCATGAATATTTATTCAGGCGATGTGGTGTCCAAAGATGTTCTGAAATCTTTCTGTAATTTATTACAAGGTGGAGATGGAACATCCACAAAGAAATTACATGAAGATTTTGATATTCTCTGGGCGTCAAAAGGTGGAAATGTAGTTCTGTCAAAGTGGTCAAAAGATGATTTCAGCACTGGTTTGATTCCTGATCACATCAATTCCAAATATTTTGCCGGCAAGCCCGTGGCGACCAAAAATTTAGGTTTGTGTTTCGCTGCAAATGAAAAATTTTATTGACACTTTTTGGTGACCACATTTTTCCATTTGCCGATTGAAAAAAAAACTTTCAGTCGCCAGTTGGCGCCTGCCAGAAAAAGTTAATTTCGGACCCTGGCATTATGTTGTTTGAGAAAAAAACATACCCCTTCCACTGAATGTTTGTTGTAGAGCTTGCATTTTATTGAAAGATGCAGACCATCCGATGAAAGTGGTTTGCTCCTGTTCTGAAAAGCTAACTTTTAGTTTATATTCAATGTTTTTTCTATGTTCAGGAGTCAATAGTTAGAATTGTTTGTCTAGAAAACATTAATTTGTTTAAGGGAAGGATATCTCAAAGCTAAATTCAAACCCTCCAAGAATTGGAGAGTGTTAAAAAATCATGTTGCTTTCAGTTTTTAGACTGCTGTGGAAAAAATCAGAGCGTTTTGTTTTGTTTTTTTTTTTTTCATTTGGAAGGTATGAATATTGACCAAACAGTTTGACCTGCTCCAAGAGAAACACTGAGTTTTTTTAGGGTCTCGTAGAAACAAAGCTCACTGTTTCTCTTTGGTCTCGTCATTATCGGAATAATGTTATCTAGCTTCACTGTACCTGCAGCTGTTTTCACATCAAACTTCACTGAAGAGTCAATCAACCCAAGATTTATTAGAGCAGTGTAAGCAGCTCCCTGCTCAGCTTCTTTGCGATCTCCTTGGATTCCTGCACTTTTAAAGATATTATTCGCCACCTCAACCTTAGCTGAGTAGCCAAAACTATTTTTCCATGTGGCATATGAAGGAACAGGCAACTGCTGCTTTTGACAGCATTCTTGGAGACTGTTCTTAAACGAAATGAAGTTTGCTTGTCCTGGAATAGCAGCTGCAAATAGGAATTAAAGAAAGAAGTTAAAAAGTAGTGCAGGCAAAAATGCATGCTAACGATGAAGAACGTAGTACATTTGAGCTGCAAGATCACCTGGTAGGGGATCCTTTAGGAAGTACATGTATATTGAGGTGAAGTTTCATGTACAGGCAGGGCTCAACACTAACGGTAGCCAACTCGCCACAGACTAGTACAAATTTAGTTTTGGCTAGTAGGTTTCTGATCTCCACCAGCCACTTTGGCTAGTAAGCAAAATGAAATTGGCCGAACTAGTATCTGTCTTCCTCACGGAAGACAAACACTAACACTTTTCTCGGAAACAAGGTCAGAATTTCATTGTGGTCGTATCATGTTTACTTTTCGCTGTGTGGTACTTGGAAGGGTATAAAAACTGAACATGTTATTATGTGAAAAGAAATATTTGACAAACAAGACAGCATTTTCTGAAAGCACACATCAATGTTCTTTCCTTGTTACAAAATTAGTAGCACAAAACATGAGTATTGTGATAAAATCATGCACAAAATCGTGCAGAACTGTAAAGGGATGACATTTCATTTAGCATAACAACATATAGGTGATTTAACATTGTGTCTATACTGACAAAACTTACCACTGCAAAAATAATTACATGAGAAAGATTTATTTCCTTTGACATTTATTAGCAGCCAAATTTTGCTAATGCTGCTTTTGAAACAGTTTGAATTCTACAGCTCCTGTCTGTGAAGAGACTGAAGAAGTCTCGACAGTTGTTAAAATCATGATGTCTTGGGGTCTCGATATTTTTACAACAAAGTCTCAAAGAAAAACAGAGTCCTGAAAGTTTTTTTGGGATAATCACTGGATTTTTCTTTGTGATCTGTTGGCTTGAGAGATTTGATGTGAGGAAAACACAAGGCCATTGAACAAAATTAAAACCAGTGCAATTCAGTGATAAATTGGTTCGCCCTTGTGTTTAACATTACCAGTCAAGCATGACCCAAGGTGTGCCAACTATATGTCAACTGGTCAAGAGGTTTCAAATGCAAAACTGCATTGATTTTTTCCCTTAAAATTCCATAATGGATATAAGAGGGTTCTTTACCAGCAGTACTAAAGAAAAAGCCAAAAAACCAGAGTTCTGAAAAGAAACGACCCACTCAGGAAGAAAGTGTAAGGGCCTGATTACATGGCGAATTTCAGCCCAGCTAGGGGGGCTGAAATTTTGTTGCGATTACATAACAAATTTCAGCCTGGGCTGAAATATTAGCCTCGGCGCCAAATATGAAATTGTGTGCAAAAAGTCTCCAGAGAATCAAAATGGCGCAGAGAACACGAATCGTGAAAATAGGCGCATTGCTTCTCTCATAGTTTGACCTTTTGTTGGCGCTCAATTTTTAACTTTTTGGGATAGTAACACCCTACAATGATGATGGAACTGAAACAAAACCTGTCTCTCAGCCAGAAAGACGTACTTTTATAGAAAGGAAATATGTCCTCAAGCTTGCCAAGTTCATGGCCTCCCTGACAGCCTCGTGCTGTTTAACCTTGTCTCGATGTTCTTATATTCCATCTAAGCTTTGAAATTAGAGAGATTCTCTATTTTATCGCCTTTATTCCACTGAGATCGCTT
>Ga0126338_10002503_pt1 | contig 12672 bp, 6 predicted proteins | sample OrbCmetagenome_2_FD_92529 | JGI IMG/M metagenome (GOLD analysis project Ga0126338, IMG submission 92529) | Coral microbial communities from Petempiche,Puerto Morelos, Mexico - Orbicella C C metagenome | ecosystem: Host-associated > Invertebrates > Cnidaria > Coral | place: Petempiche,Puerto... | reverse complement strand
ATGGTTTTTTTTTTTTTTTTTTTCCTTTGTCAAAATCAAAAAGAAAATAACAAAGCCTTTCAACAAGTGTCCGTAGCCTATTCATTATGGCCAGCAACATTCACAGCTACATTTCGCACGAGTGATTTCGCGTCAGTTTATTATGCGACATGTTTTGAGCCTCTTGTGTTATTCATTAACAACAGCAAGTAATATTCCCTCATTTCCACGAACATTTGTTATCAGAAAATGGTTTTGAGAGAACTCTAGTTTACAGTTACAACACCATTTTTTTTTTTTTTTTTTCATTTAGTGCGATAACCCAATTGTGAGGCATCTTTTGTATTTTTAAAGAAAGCTTCATCACGAGCTCATTTGACAACTTCATTCATCAATCAATCAGCGAAGAAAAAGGCCAAAATTCACCCCAGCCTCATTTCCCTAGAAAAAAGAGCTTAGGCCGACTTAAAGGGGCACTATAATCTTGAGTATAACTTCAAAAAAAGTCAGAGCCTAAAAGACATATTTCATCGATAAAACCATAAAACGGTACAGTTTTGGTAAAAAAAACTACCGTTTAAACCCACCGAAGGTTCAAAACGACTGCTTTGCAGCATGAAAAAATCTTTCCAATGATACCCAGATCAGAGTGATTGGGTCAATTGAACGTGAAATACGCACGAAAATTCTTAGAAATTTGAGTGAAAAACGTAGAGCAAAATTCCCCTAAACTAGACTTAGCTAGTCCGTGGTATGAATTTCCCGTCTCGATGATGCTTTCTCGCGAATTCTTGAACTGGACGCAAGCCAGTAAAAGTTCAACAACTGCAGCAAGAAGATAAGGCGGGGATAAAAAGGAAATGCGAGAAAAAAAACCGAATAGCTTAATTATAAATGCGTAGGTTTGTGCTCACGCCCGAGCAAAAAATGTCATAAAAAGCGATTCTAGAGGAAAGAAAGGCATGCTTTCACGTTGCAAATGCCTCCTTGGGTAGGTTGGAACTAATGTAGCTCATATCCATGCAGAAAATGTTAAAAATGTCCGAAAATGCGTTTTTGCCAAAATGCTTCAGGTGTCAATGAGCTAAGTAATAATTTGATTAGCCTAGTTCATTTATAATGTTAACTAAAGTTATTGCATGTACACATGTAATTATCTTAAGTTATATTTTACGTATTCTGTGACGCGACACATAAGCTGCTTAAAGTTACTGCGCAGTTTTTCTGTCTTGGGTCCAATCTCGTTCCCAGAGTCTTCGTTCCCCTTGACCAGCGGTCGGAAAACGAGAGCTCTGGGAGCAACGATGGAGCAACCATTTCAGGCGTGCGCCATAGATGCAGACTGCGCAGCGAAACGGGATGGGCAGAATTCGGTTATTTCAAAGTGGTTGCTCCCAGAGCTCTCGTTTTCCGACCGCTGGTCAAGGGGAACGAAGACTCTGGGAGCGAGATTGTCCTGGGTCATGTAAGACATCACAAAATGTAACATTTCGCAACTGCTTACATGAAGTAAATTCAAAGTTTCACGTCAACCGCCATTATGAACGCGAAAACTCTTTGCTTCGTTCCTTCTGATTTCGCGAGATGAAACAACTCCGCAGCTGTAAAAATCAAAGAAACCGTCGGAAAAAGAATTTAAAATGTCTCAAAGATAAGGTAAGCGGTTCGTAACGAATAACATCGATTCGTGTTCCATCGAGTGAGACTCTCAAACATTATGGTTCTGAGGCCTTGCAGTACGGACTGGAAATTATTTTAAGGTTAGGGGCGTTACTGAAACAGCAAGTTTCTCGAGGTTGACTTAAGTATCGGTATTAGTTTTAATGTCAAATAGTGCAAAAGTCTGGCAGGCTTTATCAACGCCTGTCTGCCATCGTGTCTTGGAAAAACCCTAAGACTAATCATAATTTTCGCCCCCTTCGCCAAATGAATTCACTTGATATTGTCCCCGTGTTTTAGGAGCGTTTCAACCACGAACAAAGGCACCCGGTCATAATTTTAGCACTGTTTGGACCAAAAAGAAGGAAAAGTTTAAAAGAAGGTTTACAAGAAAACCCGAGCTGCTGTTTTTCCGGCTTACCTGAGGCAATCTGTTTCAAGCTTCTCCAATTTTCCCCATCCATGTCCCTTTTTTGATTTTCCTGATTTCCGTTTGAATTCTTCTACAATTTTTCTGCTGTGATATTTCAGTTAACTCTATGACCAGTCGGTAAGAGCTGAAACTGCCTAAAAATATGTAATCTAGCCTCTTGGAGAAGTATAAAATGATAAGGATATTGTATTCCCATACAGAGACGACAGTGTAGATTTAATTTTACTGAACTCGTTTAAGCTCACAAAAACTATTTTCGTCTTTTGGTTCCAATCAAAGTCATTACTTGTCTAAGAATTGGATCAACTTCTTATTTCTCTCTAATATATTACCAAGTAGACAGGTAATGACATGCAGTGAGTATTTCCGTGATCTGACACCAAATTCTCAGTAGGAACTAGGAGAGAAATGTTCCGCAACTGGTAAGGAAAGTTGAGATTTTGAGAAGAAGCAACTTTATAAATGGCTCGAAGAGCATCAAATTTCATATTTCAGTCATTTCATCATATTTCAAGATTTTTTCACACTTTTTCTCTCGCGTCTTTAGGGTCAGTCCTCATAAGCTTCGAAATCGAACTGTTGCCCAGTTTAGGAATTTGTTTTGTTTTTATTATTCTCCTAAGCCTCAGAGCCTGGTTAGAACTGTGTTATTTCTGCCATACGCATCAAAATCAAGGGGACAAATGAAATGTTTACCTTAAGTTTTTCCATTTCTCGCCTACTGCGTTACCAACCCAAACACCACGCTATAACAGGGAAATAAAAATTTGCCCTTAGGACTGTGACGTCATTTTCCCGCGAAAAACACCGTTAAAATCCAAAAAAAAACACACCATTGTTTGGAGTTAAAAGTTCTATCACTGTGCAAAGTTTGAGCTCCTTCGGATAAAAGACCCAAAAGTGTACATGTTTTCAAGGGTGCAACCTCAAGCCCTCTGCTGCCCCTTGTGAAAGCACATTGAAAACAATACTGCAGTAAGTAATCTGTTCACTCTTTTATTCATCTTTAGCTTCACACTCCACGTTATTTGAATTTCGCTTTCCAAATTATTTATATTTGAAAATAAAGAATAAACCACGAAGTATTAAAATATTGGCTTTGAGTCTGATATCCTCGATATTTCGTTAACACTAAACCACTACTTCTAACGACAACCATAACCTAACGTAACAAAAATATAAAATTTAAAACAACAATTTTCTGTCAAAAAATTAAAGCATAGCCATATGAAAGCCTCGAAGGAAAGAAGGCTTAACAAGTGTGAGAATAACATGTGATAATACCGATATCAACCAGAAATGGAATTAAATATACTATTAGTGAGTGATATGTACAGTTTTGTTTAACAACCAAACTTAACTGACTTCGGAATATAAAAGATGTAATGCAGCACTAAATAGCGATGAAACAAAAATATTACAGCTTCAATTATCTGATGCAGTGGCAAAATTTAACAGATAAAGAAAACCAAGCAAAGCAACTCAAAATAAATAATACAAAACGTGTCGTTTATCTAACTGCTTTTCTCAAGAACCAAAATCTTAAGGTTTGGATTTCTAACTTCATAACATTTGCGATGGTTGCAACGCCAAAACAAGCTCATATATCTCAAAAGGTCCATAGGCAATCCACAATTACACGTAAAACTTTCGGGAACGTTTTACTAGAACAATGCATTCAGTTTCTGCATTTGTTTACTGAAAAATATTCCTCTTTTATTGACTTTCAATTAAACCCTGACTCTATAACTACCGCCAGAATCAGCGAACGTCTTAAACCCGTACATACATTATCCACCCGCACAGTCAAGCATGCGCATTGGGCACAAGAACTCCCTTAAAATTCCATCGTGGTATCTGAATAATTTCATACATTTCCTTTCAATTGGAAACAGAGTTCCATGCTCCTCTAACAAACACATATGACATTGCAACCATAGCAAAGCCTCAATATCTTTAGTACTATAGAAATACCTTTTATGTTTTTCTGATGCTAAGTTACGATTTCCCCGTTCCCGAAAGTTTCAGAAACTTTGGAGACATTTTAGGACGTACTACATGGAGCCTTTCCTGAGGCTTTAACTGTGGCTTCCAGAGTCACATCCACTAAGTCCTAATCTATGACACAGCCCTTGTATAGATCTGATATTTTATCTTGACTTCATATTGAGTAAGAAATCAGCTTTTTGTACCAACTGAAAAATGTATATTTCTATACAGTAATTTACAACGGAAATACTACCGTATAGTTGACAAGTATTTTGTTTCTGTTTGTGTTGAGTTTAGTGAACTTAAAGTTCTTTTATCGAACTCACCGGATATGATAACAAACATGGAATATCCCCAATCATCAAAAGGTCTGAAGTATATAAAATTTGAACTGTGTTTATGGATACTGCATTCAGCCAAAAGTTGTTGCCAGTTTAACAATGATAATGATAATGATAACGATGCTCTTAAAATAGATTGAGAGCAGTTTTCTGGATTTAGAAGTTATTCACATTTTTAGCTTCATTTTTTCTCTAACTTAAATCAAATTGGCCTCCCCTTTTAGTCAGGCAATGGTTTCCCTTCCCACATCGTGAGTAAAGATGTGATATTGTTGCCTATCAGAATTGTTTAATTAACAGTGGCTAAACACACTATTGCTAGATACGATGTAACAGGTGGTTGAATCGAATCGTTTCAAATCTAGGTTAAACCTATAGGACCGGTGATTTGTACAGTTCTACTCTACAAGGCATTAGATTTTAACCCGTACGTTCCTATTTTTCTAAGTTTCTTCCAGCTAAACTTCTTTCCATTCAAATTCCATCAGAAAAGGATGAGTAATAAATTAAAGAAAACTAAACTTGTAAGCCTGGATTAAAGATAGACATTATGTTCAATTGTTAATTATTACAAAAATAAATATATTGTTGAATAATCAGGTTATATGAATTTGTTCTTTGTGACTGAGAACTACGTTCCTCTAGTAAGTCTACATTGTATTATCGCTCACTCGAGATGTGATGCGTAACACATCAAACTTCAGCTTCTATCTGTCACGCAAAGAGCTATGAGGCAGAGCTTCAAGCTCGCGTGACAGTCGAAAAGAGATCGGGGACAGAGAGAATATTAAGAGGTTAACTGGCGGGCTTTTGCTGTTGTTATTGTTGTTGTTCTTCTTGTTGTTGTTTGACCTTTGATTGTTTTTTTTCTTTTTGTTATTTGGTTGATTTACCTTAAATTTTTCTCGTTGTTAGAGTTAATCAAGGTTTGCAAAATTTTCAGTTAGAATGTGTTACGTTTCACATCTCGAGCTCTGACAAACACGTACCATTTTAAATTTCTAACCACCAAATCGTTCCTACCTAATTTGTGGATCCAATTTTGTCTCTTGACCGGCAACATCCAGCCCTTCAATTCTGTGGCAAAGTCATTTCGTCTCTAAGAGCTACGACCAGTAAATAACATTTGCTTTTCCACGAAAAGGCAATGCTCTTATCTTCATGGATGTTCCTTGCGACAAGCGAGTCTGTTCCGTGCTGGGGAGGCATTCCACTCAAACGGTCAAAGCGAGCGTCTTGCCTTGCAGTTCAGCTTCATTCTAGAGGTGGCATCCACTAGTTTTTCAGCGTCCCAAATTTCAATTTCACAGCTTTTCCTGTAGTAAAAATATTTCTCAAGCATGTCTTTTCGTCGTTTAACTGTTCTTCAGGTTCCCGACTAACCGCTGGCGTTAAAGATCGTGGTTATGAGTTCTTTTCTTTTTCGCAGCCATCTGCACGAGCTATGGTCCTCAATATGACGTCACGTGACTTCAGATGACAAATCCCGAAACTAAATCAACGCAATGATCCCCGACGACATAATTATCATAAATTGATATAATAAATCCACATAAATTAAGATGATAAATGTTCTAGCTTTCTCTAATTCAGATAAACATTAAGGACCACTGCTTTCCGCCATCTTAGCCTTCGCTTGGGCTTTTTTCTTCTCGCGCAAAAGATTTTCGCTTTCGTCATCTTCCCCATCATCCCCTCCCATCAAGGAAATAAAGCCCCAGGGTGGCTCGTCCTCGAATAACCGACTAATCGCCAGCAGGGCACTGGAGACGACTGCAAGACCAAACGTGAAGTAGACAAATGTGAGAACGGTGAAGGCAATGACGTAACCAGGGTGATCTTTCTCGTTGTTGGATGGATGCTGAGGCACGAAATCTCCAAAACCGATTGTACTAAGCGTGATAAAAGCGAAATAAACTCCCTCGAAAAATGTCCAACCCTCGTAGCTTTTACCTATGCCTGCCAGAAACAAGATCATTCCCGCTACCATGATGAATATGCATGCCACAGTCTTAAGGTAGATTTTACGAGGTTCTCTGTTGAAGATCCTTGAGTCGACAAATTTCCAGAAGTTTGCCGTTGTTTCGGTAATCCGTTCTCCGATCGATTTGAGCATCAGGCCGGTGATTGGGATGCCAAATATGGCGTAAAATATACAGAAAATTCGTCCCCAGACCGTACTCGGAGCCATTTTTCCGTAACCTTGGAGAAAGACAAAATCACAATTACATTGACTTAGATGGTTTCATTTTCTTTTTTTCTGAAAGGAATAATGCAATCAAAATGGAACATAAAACAGATTTTATTCCAGGGTGGCAACTTACGCCATATCTTATGCTCGGTGTTCTAAACGACATTAAAAACGTTGTTTCTCCAATGTTCAGGGGGGAGCCTAAGAAAGTTTTATGCAGGACACTCCACCCCGAGTCCAAACCCTTAACCCTTCCATGTACCGTTTTTGACAAGAAAAATCCAGCTTAAGGTCTATCTAATAATACACCTAAAGAGCCAAAACGTGCACCAATTGCTAAGTTCCACAAGCTCTTGTGTCAACTCGGAGTCAGTTCGTATCTAACTTGATGACTTTTATCCGCAAAGTCGTAGTTAATAAGGAAAAATGTAAACAATGACATTAGCAAGGAAAGCTCTATTCTTTCTGATTGCGCAAAAGCACCAATTCAGGGTTTGGGGGAGACATCTGTGATTACTTAATCTCTCGATGGGCAATGGGTTACAAATATAGTATGAGTACTGTTGCACATTTGTACTGGTGGTTGCTTTTTATTTTGGCTGTAAAATACTGAGTTACTTATGAAAACAAACAATGTACAGGGATGCTACAAAAGTACTAATGACATAGATGAGTGAGCCTTGTTCAGAACAAATAATATCCTGAGGTACATATACATTTGCACTCGTTTTGCACGTTATTTTCACTGTGCTGAGTACAACTGGATAATTAGTTCTCTTCGCACCAATTCGTGCAAATATCGTTAGGTCATTGTCACTGGAACTTGTCGTCAACGGGAAATGTGAAAATGGATCTGACGCAGTTAATATAAGATACCTTGGTGTGATTTGGAAATCATGTCACTCTTTTGAGAATGCGGCGTCTTTGTAATGATAACTTCATGATGCTGTTACCAAGTCCATTTAACTTTCTTGTTTAATGGATTTTAACCCTCACGGAGTCTACATAAGAACATTAATGTGAAATTTTCGCCTAATGGGCATTTTTGGCTGCTAACATTATTCAGAACGCATATATAGACAAACTAACCCACTCTTTTCGTTGTCAGTTGCGTTTTGTGATTTGCAATTAATGGTTTGAGTATTAGTTGAAAATGTGCTAATGTTGAGAAAATGTGAAACTCGTCAATTAAACAAATTGAAGCGTTTCATGTAGGTGTTTGACAACTGATAAGTTCATCAACAACACGCAAGTTCTCAAACTGAAATTTAAAGTGAAAGTTATTATTTCTTCAATATTTCATTAAGTCCTTATTCATAAAATGTCTAAATTTCAAAAAGCAAAATAATCTAAGTAAAGCTATGGATGACGATTGAACAACCTGACATTGTATTACCTCGACACCAAATGTTTTCGCAAAATATAAATGTTCAGGGTAGTTACCAAAGTCAGACTAAACATTTCTCTTAACTTATCTTGTCGAATTTGTGCCGTCATTTTTTCATGCAATGAGTGAAGAGTTAATTTAAAGGAGTGCTACATGCAAATCTACATTTTCCTCTGATGTTTTCCATTTCTTGTCTCTGCATTCAAGTTTAATCGCTCAAACGCTGCGAGTGTGAGAAAATCCTTTTCAAAATACACTAGTTTTATCCCACTCGCTTTTGTTACAGGTTTTTCTTGATATTTAAAAAAAAAAAATTACTGAGCCTTCTTCGCGCACCGCTTACCCGTTCCAAAAGAAATTGACAAAATACATTAAACTTGACAGCAAAGCTTTTTTTGCCTTTTAAAACAGCGCTGATTACGTGAATATTAAGCTTTGAATAATTTATGATCGACAATTTATGTCTCGTGGTAAATGCAGACATTAAAACACCATCTTTACACCAGGCATTCAACTTAATTGCATGCATCAACAGGCATCACTTGGAAATGTTCACCTCCAGCAATCCAATACGTAATCCAGTAAAAATTCAGTTTCACACAGTTTATGAAAATATTTTCACTTAAATGAAACGCTATCACTCAAAAGTATTACCGAAGATCTGGTAAAAGTATTTTAATTCTTTTTATTTGATTTGTGGACCTGTACATTTGCCTTACATTGCTGAGCGGCTTTTTCATCATACAGAAAGTGATCGCAATGTTTAACACCGCTTTGTTTCTGACGTGTTTTATCTGTGACTCATTTCTAGATATCCGCATCAAAAACCCAACTTAAGAGTCAAAATAATGTATAATTTTAACGCTGCTGACTTCGATGGACACCATCTACTTTTACATATGTAATTTCAATTTAACTCAAAGGACAAAAACAAAGAATTACCGACCTCCTGCTTAGAATCGAGATCTTATCTGGGTTGTACAAGTTAATTGATTTGCGTGGACGCATATTTCTTAGTTTTTTCTTTCCTTATCGTAATTTTTCAATTAATTTTCTACTTTGTCTAGGAAGATGTCTATACCTTCCTGCTGTTAGATAACCGCCAAAATTCATATCAACATCCCCGTCTATTTCTCTTTAGGATTCTAATAGTCTAAAAAGTTAATCTTTTTACAGGAAAAGTTACTTTTTGGGGGCTCGTGCAAAGCGTTGGAAGACACAAAACCAACAAAAATTCCCTTCATGTTCTCTGATATGCCTTAAGGTTTATGTGACTCATTCATTGTGAATTTTTGGCCGACCAAGGTCTATCATTGCTGAAGAGACCGACAGACCAAACAATAGCATTCAAATGATAATTTTGCTTCGGTAATGGAGGGATTAATGGAAGAATACTTTACTTTAAAGGGTCAGTGACCTTTTTTAAAGAAAGCCAAAGCAAAATAGGAAATCTTTCAATTTTAAGGCTCCCTGATTTTGGATAAACTTGCCTCTTTTCGTTTTTGTCTTCATCTGACTGAAAAGTTTATAGATACCGCAAATAGGGTTTCCTTCCAGTTTTTTAGACAAATACAACACATGTAAAATCAATCTGATTATTGTGTACATTTTGAACAGCATGTATTATTTGCATCTTCAACTAATTCGGAAGCTAAGGAAAAATTAATCCCTTAAGCGAAATAGAAATATGTTAACACTTTTGGAGTATTCCTGAGCTATAACGCCTATTACACTAAGTTTTCTTCCCATTAATGGCAAAAGTAAATTTTTGTAAGAAATGGAAGACATTGAGAAAATAGAATAGATAAAAAATGTAAATAAAAGAAAATATAAGTACGTATGGAAATATGTTCAATTTTTCAGTATAGGTTGAGAATTGCAGCATAATCTTTTACAGCATATATAGCTCATAGCTCATTCTAGCTTGTACTTCCTTTACCTAAGAAACTTAGATCCTTTGCAAGATATAGATTTGCCAGAATGAACCCAAACAAATACTGAGATTCTCTTGTCGTGTCGTTTTACTGACTGAAAAATTACCTTTTGCCTACGCAAAGAAAGCGTGAGAGATGAAAACAGAAACGACTCAATGCGTTCGACCTGACCAAACGCAGGACGCTACTAAATATTTTCCTTATCGCCTTTATTTCGGCGTCTTAAGAAATATTAAACGTTAATGTATGAATTGAAAATCGAGGGCACGATTTTTGGAAATCAGGAATTTTAAGAGCAAATAAATTAGAATACTCTCACACAAAGCCCATCAAACAATATTTTATCCCTAACTTACAATAAAACACATAAATGTTTTATATCTTAAAGGGAATTTCCAATTACTTTCAATTATGTCTCGAGAATTCTCACATTTATACATATTTATTCAAACGCGTTCTAACACTTAAGAATATCATTTACTTAGCTGGAAAGGTTTTACTTACTTTGTAATGTTTCTATAGCACTGTGGCAATCTTAGTTCAGTTGTTATTTAAGTTAATTTCTATTGAAAGACGTTTCTTTCCTTAGCGAACGTGCTTTACAACGTAACCGAGCCACATATCGCTTGTGGGTTTAAGGTTATCAGCTGCGGTTAATAAAGAAAACCGCAATCTATAATAATAAATATAATCTTCGGTCTTGCAGACTTTCTCAAAAGAAAGTTATAACGATTCTCTTCCGACCTTTCAAATTAATCACTATCTCTTTTCGTCATTAGAATTTTAGGCCGAAAGGGCATTACAAAAACTGACAAAAGCAATACAACTATAGCCAAGAGAAAAAAATGGGATTGTAATCAAATTTCAATTAATAACACAAAATAACCATTGCTAGTGAAATTGGAGATTTTTCATGATTTCTATATTATTTTGAAAGGCTTTTTGGCAAGAGAAAAACAACAAAAATAACTTTTCTTTATCTTTGCGTGTTTACAATTTCGTCAGATTTAGTGTGTAATCTAAATTGCGTGTAAAATACCTCTTTTTCCTGAGTTTCTCCTCAGCCGGACAAGAATTATGTTTGTTAGAAATACTTTTCCTTCATTTCTCAATAAAGTAATAGAAAATAAGCAAATGGGATTATAAAATATCCCGGAAACTACCCTCCTACGTTCGTAAATATTTCTCATGAGACACGTACTGGGTGAAAGAATAAAAACAAAATACGGAATCTTTGTTATAAAAATTACACAAAATTTTTATTCTAGACAAGAGTTACTAAGGGAAAGTTCATAACGATATCTCTGAAAATAACCCATTTTCTTTACTCCCTTGTAACGACAGCCTGGCAACTACAAAGCTAATTGCTTTACATCACTTACAGATTGAAACGCAACCGCCATTATGAATGATTTCTTAAAACACATACATCACATAAAAAGTTGAATTCAACTATACACGCTTGGATTCAGTGGTGTTTTGTAGGATTTGAGCAATTTCCAAAAGAAACACGTTTTAAATCGTTGATTGAAAATATCTGCATAGGGCTAGGATCAACTGCAAAAGTAATTTACATTTCCACTAACACAAGTGATCAAATGAGTGTTAATGCAACCGTTTTCACTCCGCTTAGGGGAAAAACCTCTCATTCTCGTTATTTTTTTTTCCGTTGAGCAAGCGAAACCAACAGAAGAATTATCCGAAACTTATAAGTTGGAATTTAGAAAGGGCGACAATTTTCGCAGTATCCTTACAAAAATGCCTTGAACTTGACGAATTGCCTAAGTGGGTAACTTAGTACTTCGTGGTTCTGCTTCATTTGTGAGGAGGCGGCATGTTCCTTAATACAGAAAGCGGAAAAACCTTTCAAACGCTCAATTTAAAATTTCGTAAAAATAAAGCTACATCTTTTTCTCATTTCTATATTCCTCCTGTGTTCAGCAGACGACGGAGGGTAAAGGTTTTGAAAGCGTGTTGCTTTCTTCGTGAATTTCGTCAAAACCACGTACTGAAAACGCGTTAAAATACATTTAGTCTTCGGCAGGTGGCATTGCTGTTATTGAGAGCAATTTTTCGCTATTTCCATTTTTGTTTATAGTAAACATGGCCTACTCAAGCACCGCACAGGGACCGAACGCTCACTTTCACTCTAGCTAAAACATATTCATCAGAAAAATACGGTTTATTAGGTAATCGCAGACCCGGGCGTGATTCTTTTGGTGAATAACAAAAAACACATGAAATTGATAAAGAAATATCCAGATTTATTTGATCGGAAGTAATGGAATATGGCCTTGTAACAAATTGGTCCTCAAATGCACTTTCGCAGTCTGGATATTTCCCTCATTGGTGAATGTTTTCTCTTTTTTTCATAAATGAAGGTAATTTGAAAAAAAAATGATTTTTTTTCCCTTTTTCCCACGACAAGAAAGCCAAATTCTATCAATTCTATAGTACATTCATTTAAAATTATATTTTGAATGAAAACAAATTTTCTTCACCCAACATTGAAAGGAATATTGGTAGCTCTGTCATTTCGAATGAATATCTTTGACGGCTTAGAACTTCACGTCAAACTTTCACAGCAATCGTGAGTCCTAATCAAGACTTTTGGTCTCGCAAATCGAATTCTGGTCTTGTTTCATGGATTGATTTCTGTATCTTGTTTGGTTATACCAAGTTTTAGTTTCCTAATAACCCATGTCATAAAACCCTCTTCTACGGTACCACAGCTGCTTTTAAATAAATATACATTTTTT
>Ga0126338_10002502_pt1 | contig 12675 bp, 9 predicted proteins | sample OrbCmetagenome_2_FD_92529 | JGI IMG/M metagenome (GOLD analysis project Ga0126338, IMG submission 92529) | Coral microbial communities from Petempiche,Puerto Morelos, Mexico - Orbicella C C metagenome | ecosystem: Host-associated > Invertebrates > Cnidaria > Coral | place: Petempiche,Puerto... | reverse complement strand
GATCTTCCTGCCATTTTTGACCATCTGTTGTCACGTGATTAAACAATTTGCATTCACGTGACAACGTGAGCTCACTTTAATCGCTGATGAAGACTGTGCGATACAGTCGAAAGCTTCGTTTACGATTTTTTAGACCTTGTGACAAGAATAATTGTTCGTTTAAAATCGTTTTATTACATACAGAAGAAGAAAGAGGGAAAATGATTAAAAAAAATTGTGGAGTGGATTTTGCATAAATTTAAAACAGTGGAAATTTCCAAGTTGGAAAAATTCCGCATTTCGTACGTACATTCCGCTTTTGCTGTTGACTAATTTTTTGTATTAAAAAAGTAGGGTCACCGAATTAGTTTTTGAGATATTAGCTTCGAGGATGAGGAATTTTTCACGCGTGTTCAATGCATAAATTAAAATCTCGACTTTGCAAGATCGCACTTTGTGCACACATGAAGGCGGTCCGCTGCTCAGTAAAGCCCGCAATTCCGCGCGAAAAAACGCAAATACCCGAAAATAGTGTTTCCTTTTTCGCTGTTGTCGTTAGCAGCATTATCTGCAGTAGAAGAGTACCATAAATACCCGAAGGTGAGACTGGCACAGTAAAAGGACGAACAAAACCGGAAGAGTAGTTTTTTCCTGCTGTATTTTAGATTGATAACCGGCGCGATCGATCGCAACACCAACATCACAATTTTCGTTTACGTTCCAGCACAGTGGTTAAAAAGAATACTTTCTCCTTTGAAATTGCCTGAAGGATGGATGTTTTCGAAGGTAAAAATAAGCGATATCGCAAACAGCTCTCTAAAGTCAGCGGAAACAAAGTTTTACGAAGTAGTCCTCGAGCCGCCATTTTTGCAAACTTTAAATCTCGCGCGCTATCTCGCGACCCCTCGGGTGATCGCGTGACGCCTCGTGCTGAAGTGCGCGTTAGAGCCCAGGCTTCTCACGGAAACATTACTGTTTTGAACCACCTTAGATTAGGCTGTGTTCTTGGGTTCCGAATAAAGCATCCGCCGAAATATGTTTGTTAAAGAGTGTTGTGTGTTTCTTTAAAAAGTTATTTGTGGGACAAACCAAGCAGCAGCTCGAGATCAAAGCCCTATATATCTGCCTGGAGTGTAGGCACGACTTTGTTGTTTGTCTTGTTTCTTACTCAAGTGACTGCCTAAACATATAGTTTCAACATGGACAATAAACAAGCAATGGACCTACATGATTATCAAATGGTTCCCTGCTCAAAATATATGTATACCTCCCTAAGCAACCAAAAGTAACATGAAATCAGGCATAAGAGAATGACACTTGAGTTAAGATCCTACAAGAAACGTTCCTTTTCTAATTTTCAAGGCGACAGTGTCTCCGTGCATCCAGAAGCACATTGCAGTTCAAAAACTAACTTCTCAGGCTTTCAGTCCCGTCAGTTCTGAGTTTACCTTTGACGACAGTTTTGTTATTTCTCTTCCTGAATTTTGTCTAAGAGCAACTTGTGTTGTCACCTATACTCATTCCACCGCTATCTTCGCATGTTGTACTGCTTGAAAAGTCCCATGTGCTCTCCTTTTGTAGCAAAACCTGACGTTTGTTGAAAAATTCATAGACGGGTAAACTCGTGCGCCGAAGTGCATTCCAACTTTGAATAAACTGAATTTGTTTGCAGATGAGTGCAATGCCATCATCATGTGATAATGCTTTCCAGACCACTCCTGAGGCGGCACTGGCGTGGCATTGGATCAAAGTACAACAGGTTTGAAGAATAAAGTTCTGAGTAAATAGTATTTTATATATTGAGTTTCTTGCGTTGCGTTGCGTTGCGTTCATTTTTTTCATGATGTTTTAGTATATTTTGCCATCTCTTAATCAATTTGGAATGCAATCATTACAATGAGTCAAGTTGTCACACTTGCTGTTGTTCATCTTCCGCACTGTCTCAGGATTAGTTACTACGTTTCACTGCAAAACTGTCTCGTTCTTCTTTATGTTTCCATTTTCACAGGTTCTTGTTCGAAGCGCAGTAAATGGCATTATCATTGGTCTATGCCTTACTCTACCCCTGTTGATAATCATGACCACAAACTGGATTGTGGCATTGCTATGCTGTATGACAATTTCTTTTATCACGGTTGGCGTGGTCGGTATCATTCCACTAGTCGGATGGAAGCTCGGAATACTCGAGTCCCTGAACCTGACCCTAGTCGTTGGATTAGCCGTTGATTACGTGGTCCATCTCGCAGACGGCTACGTCCGCTCCCAGAAGCACTCGCGCGGCGACAAGGTGCGCGAGACGCTGGGTCACGTGGGTATTTCTGTGTTGTCAGGCGCGTGCACAACCGTAGGAGCGTCCATTTTTATGCTGTTTGCGCGAATTCTCTTCTTTTTTCAATTTGGAATCTTTATTTTTTGCACAATTGGACTCTCGATATTTTACGCGTTATTTTTCTTCACCACTGTCCTCGCTCTGGTAGGACCTGAAGGCAGCAGGGGTTCAATACTACCGCTAGTGCGCTATGTGAGAGACAAACTGCGCAACAAGAAACCCACAGATGTCACTTGTCAGCAATGCGATGGACGAGGATTTCATGCCCAGCCCCCTCGAGAGAACAGCACATTTACTCCTGTAGATATCTCGTAAAACCTTGCTATGTCCTTGGGAATGTAAATATCGATTAATTTTACAGGAACATAATTTACAGAAGCAAAACCATTTGAAGAATAAAATGTTAATGCTGTCGCATTAGTTTTTTGTACAGCGGTATGTTGTGCTATAGTTACCAGTTTTTCGCTCGGACAACTGTCACAGGTAGTTCTAGCATGTGTTACACTGTTCGACACAAGGTTGTACCTCGGCGGATCTATGCGAATTTCACGTCGTTAAATTTGTTGTATTTCAAGGTTCTTATCGTCAACGGTCTTTATTCGTCCTATTCACGTAAAGGTTCAAAGGAAACGGAGGGCGTTGTAAACAAAGAAATTCACGGAGCGATTAAAGGTACAAACAGTTTTGTTTAACCGAGTGTTTGGTCTCCAGAATAGTATTTGCTATCGACGGTTACATAAAATGTGGCCAGTTTCTTTCTCATTTCAAAACACCTTACCTCATCTTTAGTAATCTCACCCTTAAGCTGAAGCTAAGTTTCAGTATCATACAGATTCACTCCTTACATTACGCTATCTCTCATGTTGGTGTCACAGTACCACAAAACTGTTAATAGTACGGTCGATCACTGGGATGGGAAGGCGAAGGAGGCACGTCCGAGTGTCCATGTTATAGAGACTGAAATGATAAGAATGCTGTTTTTTTTTTCTGGGTTCAAGTGAACTGTCCATAATATTGAGGTGCCAGTATCACGGAGCTCTTCGACTGTACCGGACAATTTCATTCCCAGAGCCACTCGTCCCTCTTAGCTGCGGGGCCTTGGCAAAGAGGAAAAGCTGGTCATAAAGATATAATTTTGATTAGCAAGATTCCAAGATTTTCGCTACTTCAACGACGTTTTCTTTCCGAAATATATTTACTGGTTGATATCTCACTAAAACGGTTTATGTAGAGGACCTACAGACCTTAACGGGTTTTGACAAAGGAAATTTAAAATAGATGTAAAATTCTGAATGGAAGAGGAATTGATGTGTTTGGTCGAAGATGACTTAATTCATTGAGAACTTTTTGCTAAAACTTCGTTAAGGTCTGTAGGTGCTGTAATCGAACAGTTTGCGGTGAAGATCCACTAGTGAGTATTTTCGGGAGGGAAACCAGCATTTTAGGCCAAGAATCTAGCCAATCAAATCATGTTTCTCCTCGTGCAAAGCCCCTTCCCTTAATATATATTAAAGGCAGAAACCTCGCGTTGGTGGTCATTGTTTTTCCCCAGGGCCACCCCCTTGTGTTCGGGCTCTTTTTCAAATCCCCTGCGGATAATACTTTTTGATCTCGACGAACGGAACGTCTGTGGACATACTAGTAACTTTTTGTAAACCCCGGCAGAGTATTAACTTGAGTCGTGTTATTTGAGGGCTTTTTCCGCTGACAGAAAGCCTTCCCAACCATCAAATTAAATAGGTTAGTTTTAGTCTCTTGGACACGATGACATTGCCATAAATGCATGTAGTATGTTTTAAAAGTCAATAAACCTCGTCCACGTCAGCTTTAGACAAAAACTGCACATAAACAGTGTTGGCATGGAGAGTCAGTCAATAGTTTCTTCAGAATATGTAGTTTCTTCTGCTCTTATTGCAGTAGACTTATGATAGCCAGAAATGATTTAAACTAAGACGAATTAAACAGGCTTCCGGTATGTTAGCACTAGCATAAGTCAAATTTTAAAAAATGTAATTTTATTTGTATTTTAATTAATTCTCACGCAAGGCTACCGTACATTAGAGAACAAACAAACTTTACGAAAATTAAATGTTATGAAAATCAAATTTTCTTTTTCTAAATTCTGGACTCGGTATTTCGGAAAAGGTCAGAAACACTATACTCGTGAAGTCATGATCAATACCTGTTCCCCTCAGCTCGAAATCGTTAATGGTTCAAGATGTTTTACACCTTCCAATTTAAATTCATTGTTCTGAAAACGAAACATGAACAAAATGCATTATGTCAGCTGGAGTTGTTCACACCGTTGACTGAACAAGTTGCAAAAGTCATATATGGGAATACCGAATACAAGAGAACAATGACTCGACAAGGAGCCAGAACTAAGGAAAGTTTAGCAGTTGTTGAACGCTTTTGCATAAATAACCTATATTGGTGTCGACTTTTAAATTAATGTATAATTTATTCAATTTATCCAATGTATCAAAGAAAACTATGAAAGCAGATAAACTGAACATACGGTGTACTCCTTACTAAAAGTTCCAAGACGATGAAGAGATCGTTTATTCGGAAGATTGAGCAAATTAGCTTTTGCTGAGAGCGAATTGGGGCTGGAAACAACGTGAAACATAAATGTTGACGATGAAAGCGATGTCATGTCGACATCTGACATAAACAAGCGCGTATTGGTCGCGTTTTGTGTCATTGCTTTGTTTCGAAAGCTTATCAACGGAAATCTCAAATAATTTCACTTTTCTCTCACTTTCAAGAGGTGTTGACTTTTCATATTCCTCTGAGTGAGACTTGTGTTATGGGCAATCAAGAGGGTCAAACTTTATATTTGACTCGACACGTGTTGTTAATTGAACGATTTCCATGTGGTCCACCAGTTAATAGCGTGACGAGACAAAACAATGAAGATGATTGGGTTACCATGCATAACAGAACGGAAAAGAAAGTTCCCAACATGAGTTCACTTTTTATTCTAACAGTTTGACAGCTTGTTTGCAAGACTTCTTCATTTAGACAGATAACGCGAGTGTCAAGTCTTTTCTTGGCGCATACAATCAACCACAGAAAATTTTTTTGCGCGTCCTTATTGTAATTCTAAGTAAACAACAATTCACTTGACCGATAATGCAATTTGATAGTCTAAAATTTCCCATTGTCAAAAATTTCCCTCGGTAAATTTTCTTTTTCTCAAAGCGGTCGATTATGTTGTGAGCAGCGTCAAGTTTATGTCAAAGGTAAAAATGAATGAGTCTTTCGCTTTCCAGAAACCTCTCTTGTCAGACTTGCCTCATTGTATGAGTTATTTTGCACTTCCTTTGAGAAAATTGCGTAAAAGAAGTACAAAACAGTACGAGTTCAAATTGCTCGTATGGTATAGCGCCAATGAACCGAAAAAGATCCAATGTGGTGTAAAAATTGTTCATAGCACCTGCAACAAGCGGTGTCTTCTGTCATTACCCAACAAAGACAACAAAGGCGCTTGCAGAGCGACAAACCGCTGGAGCGGTCATTTGCATGCGCAAGCGAATTATGTAAATGATTTACTGCTCAGTGTTGAAAGGAAAACAAGAACCAAGGTTGAGTAATACGGCCGGTGGTGTACGTTTGAACATGTACCTTCTTTGTCCGATCATTGCCAGAATGACACAGTTGAAATAACGTCCACGGTAATGGCGGCTTGGGTGTTTCGCTTCCTCGTACGGAGGCCGAAACTCTGCTTCGGTAAGTGATTTTACAAGAAGGTTTTCTCCCCCATTTTTCTTAAAACTCATTTTGTTTAGTACACAAATGAAATGTTTTTCTCGTTTGAATTGTATCGACAGGCTTGACCCTTGGAGCTCATTTTGTCTTACTTCTAGTGACGGGTTCTTTGTATCTTTCTGGTTACGACATTTTGCCGGCCGATTTCACCCAGGTGCCCTTAAATCTCGAAGACGATGTGACAAAACTTCGTGCGGACGCGTGGAAATTCGCCCGGCAAGATTCCCGAGTAAACATAAATCCCACATCCGTGGGAATTCAGGGCGAAAGGACTATCCAATACGACATGCTGGAGTTGATGTACGACGCACAACAAGGCAATACCTTCACAAAACAGAATCTGAAATTAATTCACGACGTAGAGATTGAAATCTTCAACAATTCTATTTATCAGCAACGCCTTTGCCAGGTCATGGCAAATGGCCTTTGTAAATTGCCCTTGTCGATTATTCGCTTCTTTGACGGCAGTTATAGATCAATTCATCCAGATCTGTTCGATCCCGAGTTTGAAAATATCACGAGAATTCTAATCCTGGCTAACTCTATGAACATAACTCGGGCTATGCTAGACTTTCATCTGGACAAGCACGCGGTAATCCATTCCGCTAGCGATGTTGCTGTTCAATCACGATACACCAGATCGTTATTTTACATTGGTTATCCTCTTAAAGGATTCCACAACACAGAGGACCGCGTCGACGAACAGTGGGACGAAGCTCAGTTTTTCGCGAGCGAGGCATTTGCCAAGTTGTTGGATAAAAAATTCAAACAAGGAATCGGTGCCATGAAATTTTATTATTTTCTCCGCGCTTTATTTTTTAATGCCATTTCGCAGCAGGTTATATATGATCTTCTTCTGGCCGGTGCAAGCTTTACATTTATCTTCCTATTTATGCTCTTTCAGACTCAGTCCCTTTGGATAACAGGCTGGGCCGTGTTTAGCATACTCACGTGTTTCTTCGGCGCGAATTTGATTTACCGAGTGATATTGGACTGTCGGTACATCGGCATTTTTCACGTCCTTTCTGTGTTTATAATCCTTGGCATTGGAGCGGATGATGTATTTGTGTTTATTGACACATGGAAATCTTCGGAGTCAATGGCCTTTCGCAACATGGCAGCAAGGATGTCATTGGTTTACCGGCGCGCGGCCAGTGCCATGTTTACAACTTCCTTCACTACGATGGTGGCTTTTGTGACAAGCGTGTTTTCCCCACTCTTGGGTGTGTCCACCTTCGGCATATTTTCAGCGCTGCTAGTTTTTGTAAATTTTTGCTCCGTGATAATTTTCTTTCCTACTGTAATAATAACTTACGAGTACTACTGGAAAGCCTATCGTTGGCATTGCTTTGGGGATTTGAAAGCGTGGCAGGCAATAACGTCACGTAGAGAAGATATAATTCAGGGCGAGGGACCGGAAGAACAACAACGAGAGGAGAAATTCGTGGAACCGAGCAAGCTTGTCAGCAAGTTCCTTGAAAATAGCTTCTTCGAAAATTTCATTGCGCACAGGACAATTCGATGGATTATCTTGGGAGTGTTTTTCATTTTTCTTTGCGTTTCAATTGGATTTGCCACACAGCTCACTCCAGATGAAGAGCCGGTGAGTTTTATATTCCACCTGAGACGATTAAGATACGTAGACACTAACAATGAACGACTGACTGTAGCAACAGGGCGTCAGTACAGTCTACTCTTTAGTCGTTGTGCTGGTAATTATTTCACTTGGCTCTAACTGTGACTGTTATATCAGGTGTTGTTATGTTTCAGTGCACTTGTTAAATTCTGTAGTTTTCGTTGGACCGTATTCAGGCTCGGCAGGTTTAATTTTGGACACATTAAGTTTAAAAGTGAAAAGACTGAAACACGCGCTTGGCTTGAAAAAAAATTTGGAGTCGACATTTTCATAAAAAAATAATTAAAGTAACCGTGCCATGTTTTATAGAAATCAACTTCAGTTTCATGGAGCCGTTGGTTTTCGACTAATTCTTTCTGTGTCGCATTTGCATATTCTAAACCATTTTCGTTTAAAAACAAAGAAGTCAAAGTACTTAAATTCGGCTTTCTCGTTATAACTCGCCCCTGGCTACTGTCATTAATTTTTTTTCAGTTACGGTATGACTGTAGCAGTGAAAGTGAAAACTTATAGTATGAATGTCCCAAAGAACGTTATTGCAAAAATATACTAGATACACTGAACATTTAAGGTAAGGTCATGAAGTGTGACTTGTCCCATCATGTTTTGACATGACAGGAAATTCTGGTTTTGTTCATGTGATTTGATAGCTGTTAAATTCGGATCTTCATCTTTCTTCACGAAAAAAAATATTTCTTCGCGAAAATAACATGGAAACCACACGTATCCGCAAAAATTATTTCTCGAAATCGAAAAAATTATATATTCTTTCACTGGAGAAGAATGTTACATAAATAAATGATGTTCCTGTTTAGGTGCGTGTAGAAAGATTTGGATCTGATAAAAAACAACTTTCTGTATAATTTGATTTCACACAAGCTGTATTTACTCATCAAAACTGGCGACAGTTTGAGCTATCGACTTTCTATTCTTGTTAATTCTTAAAAAACGTCTTCTTCAGAAATTTCAGTGTTTTGTGTCAGAGATTGTATATAATACCTGTTTTTTCTGTTTTTGGTTTTTTTTCTGACAATTTTCAGACCTGTCGCTGTGAACGTCACGCGGTAAACGACGTGTATATCAAATCTGGCCACAGTTGGCAAAGGTCCTGGGGTGTTTCAAACTTCAACAAGCATTCCAAATTGAAACATTTTGCACGGTGAAGGTTTTAGAGGAAAACGAATTTGTATCAATTCAATCCAATAAGGAAAACACATTGTTTATGATTTAACTTTCTCATGAAAAAAAAACCGCTGCTGATCCTTGTGACAGAATAATAATAACATTCATTCATATCTTAATTCAAATGAAGTATTTTATTATTAATGAAGAGTTTACAAATACCTTCTTAGTACGTTACAACAATAAAGGTTGCAATTTGTACAAATTTCAAATTGCTTGAAAATCATTCTTCGTTGCACAAATCAATTTAGTGAACTGTATGCATCTTTAAGGTTTCAAAGTGCCTTCTGTTTACACATAGGTTAACTTTTGGCAGTTATCCTAAATTTCCTCTGATAAACAAAATACGCAAAGGGAAAAACAATTCATAATAATCTATAAAGCAAAAAGGATAATTAAGACAAGTCATCTTGATAAGTTCAACAAATTAACGCTATCTGAAATGACTTGTACTAAGGTATTTTGTTTTTATTATGTAGTATTTTTAGTCTATTATTTAGAAGGGCCAAGGCTCGATTCCCTGAGCTGAACGATTCTCTCTTGCGTGTTTCAGTCTTTCTTTACTCAGTCGGTATGAGCAATATGTGCAAGTCGACTAGGATATTTCCACTCTTCAGGAGAAAGATAACAAACAATCTATAAACTCATTGATGTATGAAAATGGCTCCGTTCCAGTCTCAAGTTGTTGTTTCCACGCGGAGTCTTATTCACTGCTGCACTCATTTTCGATAGTCTAGATTAGTAACGAAGATTTTAATTAAATTGAGGCGCAAAATTTCTGTTCGCCGGGTGAAATATTAAAGGAATACTCATTACATTGGCTGCAGTAAATGTGAAGCCTTGGAGCCGACTGGCTCATAGCTGCCGGAGCTTATCCCGGTTTCTGTAGCATGAAGCGGCTAGAAGTATTTCTACTCCCTGCGGCTGCGGTAAAAGACAGGCTATCTTTGTGAAGGCAACTGGAAGCGCACATGCACATTCGCTTAATGATAGGGCGTATGCAGCAGCGATGAAAAGCAAGGGTACAGTGAAGTACCAAATTTAGCTGAGACCTATATATTCCACTTTGTTATTGACAGGTGGACGTCTGGGGCCCGGGCACTAACTGGTACAGTATCAAACAGTTAAGGCGCTCCGCGTTTCGTCCGAGTCAAGAAGACGACGTTGTTGAAGTTCACATCATCTGGGGTCTGAAGAATCAAGATCGGAGTTCATGTCACTTTACAGACTTTAAGTGCAAAGGAAGGACGGTGTTTGATACCAGTTTTGATCTCAACCCGTCAGACTGTCAGGTGGCCTTGCTAGTAAGTAATTTGTCCTTCCGTCCGCACGGTCATTTACAAATTCATTCATTATGGAAGCAGCATGGCCGAGTGGTTAGGGCGCCGGACTTGAAATCTGGAAGTCGCTGGTTCAAGTCCCGCTCTGACCGCTAAGTTGGAGTTGTTTCTCGGTAGACCCCAGTTCAACTCCTCGGTCATGCTTGTAAAAAGCCAACTGGTCTGCCTCCCGTCAGGTGGGATTTTTTTGCTTATTATGTTTATATGCAATATTTGTTTCTTTCACTTTAAGTGGCATGCGTGAAAACTAGCTAGTTGCATCGACCACTATAAACATTTCAGATTAAACATTTAACATTTTTTAACATTACAAACATGCATGCATTATTAGAGGTTGGCAATCTTTCCTTCAGTTTATCAATCATTCATCCATTGACAGTGATTCAGTCATAGTTCATTCTTCTTTCCTTCCGTTCATCCCTTCATTCGTCCATCCACCATCCATCCATCCATCCCTTCATCCATCCATCCATCCATCCATTATTTTATCAATTCAATTAAGATAAATATACTTGCTTAGTTTTGATAAATAATTTTGAAAAATGGTTTTGATCGCGTAATACCCTTTCCTATCGATTGGCTTCTTCGATGTTACCTGAATGCTGTGTTTTTTCATTTATTCAAGGACTTTTGCAAAGAACTGAAGAATTTACCAGATCACCAGGTCACAAACTTGGAAATAAGACGAAACGCCGTCTCTGGAGAACCAGAAATCCAATGTTTTATGGAGAGACTGAATGAATACCTTCAGGTGAGCAAAAAGAAATAATTTCTCTATCTTAGCACAACTGAAAAATTCCTACGAATCACAATTCAACAATCTGGAGGAGGACCTGCATCATTTGCAAAGTTCTTCATGATTGGCCGTACGCAAGAATAGTTAAACACATACATACAGGTGCAGATAAACGAAAGCGAATGAAAATAGAGCTCTTAAAACTTTTTTTCTGCTGTAGATAATTAATTTTATTTCATTATCGATCCGCTAATTTATCGATTTAATTATCTATGTGGGGTCCACAATTAGCCTTCAAGGCAAAATCTTTTAGACACTGAAATAAAGTTTATTTATGTATGTAAAAGGCGATATCAACTGGTTTCTCCTGCTTCATAACCTTACTAAGTTGCACTTAGGTGTGACTATGAACATGATACTAGTCTACACGTGTACGTTTGGAAAATATTCATGGAGAGTGTCCACAGTAACGCTGGTCAACTCGGTCCTTTTAATGGATGGAAGCATACTACATCGGAGGTAAAACAGTCTTAATTTGGCCTCCGGTTCTGTACTAAAACTCTCGATATCCTGAACTATCCACTAGTCAGCTGCAATTCGTGCGCGAGCAATCCTGTATTATGGTTTGGGCGTAAGCAACAGCATTACGCGCTGCACTAAAAGGCCAATGATATTAGCGGTTCCTCCACTTATTAATTTAATTTTGATTTTCTAGTTGCAAACACAACTGCCCATGGAGTTGCGACTTATGTCTCCTACAGTCTGTCAGTCTAATGAAATTATTATGGTTACTTAGAAAAAAATGATTGTAAAGCCTGCTTAAAAAAAAGTACATATCATCGATCACGAGAAATATAAACTTACGGCGTTCATTGTTGAAACACTGAGACTATGTAAATCACATACCATTTTCTCTTCACTGACCTCTAAGTAAACTACCGTGACTGATCTTACATCAGTTCCCTTTTCATTTATTGCATCCCTAACGTTACATCTTTGTAGGACGAGGCTACCAAGCCCAAATATTCAAACACCACTGTCCTAACCATACCCTCACATGAAGATGACGTACGGCTGCTAATGGCGCGAAACCCTCAGTTGTTCAACATAACGCTTGTGGGTGAGATGTACAACAGATACTTTGAAGCAATGCTTGGCTACTGGTTAACCAATGCCAATCAGTCTGTTACGTCATCTGACTACAAAACCTACGGTGGGCTGCTGGGTGGATCAAGGGACCCAACCGACCCCTCCACAGAGCCAAATTATCAAGGTGAGGAGTCTACGCTTGTGAGGAACGTTTTGTAGTAGAAACCAGTTGAATAACAGTCGCACCGAAAATACTCAGCACAAGGCAGAGTGAAAGAAATCCTGAACTAGCTCATAAGCATAAGCAAGTTACGACAACGAAAGATAATCACAGGCACACACAGAACAAACATGTTTCGTTCTTTTATGCTTAATCTGTGCTTATGTGGAGTGAGAAGTAGGAGCACTGGTTTTATTCTTGTTTCCAGTGCCACACGTTTTTAACGAGAATGAGCTGGTATCGAAAATCCCGCTTATTCCGCGATTGCAATCGTCTTACGCATATGTCCTGGTTACCTTGTGCATATGCATGTACCCCCAGATCAAATCAAATACCCCTAGACACTTCAATAAAGGTTTTGTTGTTGTTGTTGTTGTTGTTGTTGTTGTTGTT
>Ga0126338_10002501_pt1 | contig 12675 bp, 8 predicted proteins | sample OrbCmetagenome_2_FD_92529 | JGI IMG/M metagenome (GOLD analysis project Ga0126338, IMG submission 92529) | Coral microbial communities from Petempiche,Puerto Morelos, Mexico - Orbicella C C metagenome | ecosystem: Host-associated > Invertebrates > Cnidaria > Coral | place: Petempiche,Puerto... | reverse complement strand
TCCTCAAAGTTTACTTTTGTTACCTTATAAAGTCTTTTGAGGAGTTCTGCGATTGCTTCAGTCTCCTTCAACTGTTTTACAAGGTCGCCATGTTCACGAGCAGCAGCTTCAAGAGGGGCTTCAACAGAGTTCTTTGAAAAAAAAATATTGACCACATTACTATTACTTACTTGGGGTGTCCATAAAGAGGCAGGGGAGAAATCATAGTCTTGAGTGTAGTGTAGATGAATATAAAAAGTTGGAACTCACCTTCAATTTACCAGAGACATTTTGAATTTCAGCAAGAAGATTATTGACATTCCAGTTCATTTCAAAGGTTGAGTTACTGAAATCTAAGAATTCATCAAAGGTGTATTCCTTGTAAATTGCTTGAAGGACCTCTGCCTGTAAGAAGGGAAAATACATTTGCATATCATAAAAATAGTTGAATTTAGCTTTTAAAATCGAAAAGGGGGAGGGGGAATACTAAAATAACTAGAAAAAAATCAATCATTCTTTCAAAAACAAAATAAACAAATAAATAAATAAATAAATAAATAAATAAACTGTAATCACCAGTAGCCTATAAGAACTTAGATATGAACAATTTTTTTAAAATACTTATTTTCTTTCAATTTACACTGAACTTTACAATGAAAGTTACAACTGCACGTCATATGATAAACCGGTAGGCATATATTAAATTGAGCTAAAATGCAATTATAAATTTAATCCTCCTTGAAAAACGGAGGTAATTTCTAATGAAGGACCAAATACATACTAAAGAATATACAAAAAAGAAAATAATAACAAATCGTTATTAAAAGATATATGAGTTGCTTTCTGAGATAGAATTTAAATGAACAGTTTTGATAGGGTCAACTGACGAGCCGGCGAGATAGGGAAAATGTAACTAGCCTTCACTTCTTCAGATTTCTGTAATGTCTTCTTCACACATGAATTTATGTCTTCTTTTTCTAAACGACCAGATTTCAGGAGTACATCGGTGACCAAACTCGTACTGGGCTTACGAGTTGTAGAAACGTTGTCCTTTTCCTGATTTTCCGCCATCTTGAGCTTCGCGCCGACAAAATTTCAATGGTTAGCTGCTTCATGTAAGACTAACGTAAAACTTCCGAGGAGGATCCGACCTGTACCGATGCTTTACGGAAATTAGCGATTTCAAATATTCATTCGGCATTGTTCGAGAGCGCGTGTTTCCCGCCGGAGTTCATAACAGAGAAGGTTTTGCGAGCGAGCTAGAGCAGTATGGAAAGTGATTTAAAACGAGCTGCTCGTCTGGAATATCTGAAACTGAGACAGTCCAAGCAATCGGAGAAAGTTGACGCTGTAAAGGTACTCCACAGAATTCAGACCGAGCTCAAAACTTACAAACATTGAACGATTGTTTATAATTTTAGGGAAATAATACAATTTTGGCTTCCCCGTTTTGAAGCTGATCGTTCAGATCATTCAATCTGTTTGGTTTAAAGCTTATTTCATTCGTGGAAAACTTGGTGAACTACCAATATAACAACATCACTTTTGATCTGTCCTTGCGTGTAGCTTGGTAACCTAACAAGATTATTAGTTTTGGCACCTGTACATATCTTTTGACAGTAATTGAATGAGAACCTAACATCCTCTTTCAGTATTTAGCCAAGTCCGGTCAGTGCGAGTATTGCTTGAAATCAGTTCAGAAATCACACCATATAATTTATTTTCAAGCAGTAGTCAGATTAATTTTGTGTTTGAACCTTCACTATTTCCTATAGAACATCCTAGCATAAAAATAATGTCATCACATGTGTGTTATTATGAACTTAACCTTATTGAAGAAACTTGCTATGACTGGTGTGTTGTTTCAACTGCAGTGTAGTAATACTACTGAAAGATTATGGCATCCAGGCTTCACATTAGTTATTTACCTTGTATAACTCAGCAAGATATGTTTTGTGCAGCTCTTTATAAACATTTTTTTGGCTTTTTCATAACCAAATCAAGATCATCATCCAGGTGATGTGGGCTCAGTTGGTTGGGTCAGAAGCATATCACCTCGACGAGGTGATATGCTTCTGGTTGGGTCCATTGCACTACCATACCATTATCTGATCAAATGGAAAAGAAGACTGTCTACTTAGAGTGTGAAAAATAGCATATTTGACCACTCCCTGTGTATAGTTAATATTTCCTGAGCACTGAGAGAGATTGGAGATTCAACAGAAAAATTCCACACTGACAACATAGGTCTTTTAAGATCTACGAACTGCCTGTAAAAAAAAAGTTTCAATTATAGTAACTTTTTGCACCACTATAAAGTTGATTATTTATCTATGGCCTTTCAGAATTGCTTCACAGAAAATCAACAAACCATTAAAGAGTTGCTATGGAAAAGGAAACAAATACAAGGAAGTGAGAAACAGCAAGTTGTACCATACATTTCTCCAGCTGAACAACTACCGTCCACAAGAAAAGTATGTAAAGAAACTTTAGCTACATTTATTATAATTAAAGATTTAGCCAAGTCGAAAAGTGGAGCTCCTGATTACAATAAGTTAACCTGGCTTGAGCCTGCGATCCAATTGAAAACCAGTTACTGGACAGTGGTCAACTTCAAAAAACATGCAACCTCAATAAGTTCTAAACCTGAACCTGTAACATGGTCACATGATACTGGTCAGCAGATACCTTGACTTGACAGCTGTCAATTGACCATAACATGGATGACCAATATCAAAGATGTATACTGTAAACCAAGGCTGCATGCCTCAGTCAACCTATTAGCTGGAGTACGGCCGCTATGTTGCACAACACTGTTGTCGTGGACATCATCGTCATCAACGTCATCATCATGCATACATCCCCACAAGCAATTCCCCAAGTCATGATGACCATGAGAAAAACAATTCATGGGTTCCCTTTAGTCCACGGGAGCTCCACTACTAATAACCTGTTGGTCATTGGTGATTAGAATTTCTTATATACTACACTGCAAGTGGTGGCTTCTTCCATGCATGAAACTATGCAGTAAAACTAGAAATTAATTTTATAACCCACAGCAGTTCCCTAGCGTGAAAACCAATATTTGGGCTTTGCCTTTGGGCAAATTATAAAGTCCATGATTCACTACTTCAAAAAGCATTCTCACTAGCCCTCCAAAATTTCTTCTCTCACAGTACCTCAGTCTGTAATTTGCATTTCCTCAAACAATTTTGCAAGAAAATTCACTTAGCCAGTTTGTTGGGTATATACATGTAGCTGAAAGATGGAACCCACTAGCCTGACAGCAAAATCTTCTAGCAACAGGCTATTGGACAAGACTTTCTTTGCATGTTGCTCCTGTGCTTATATATGTACATATTTTTATTCCATCCAATCGTGTGACTGTGTCAGTGGTATGTAAGCTTGTCTGAAGATTTTGTGTACAATGTATCATCTGTTTCTCAGTGCTCTGCTTATAGTGGGTTTGGACATGGTACTCAACACACTGTTTTGAGGACACTTTATGCTGTTCAACCACTGCCACAGTTCTTTACATGGTCTCCTCTACAGCAAAACTACATGGTAAGTTTAATCTACAACTATTAAGTGTCAAATACTGCACTCACTACCATCTAAATGAAAGACTACATCAGGCTTCCCAACTACATGTACAGGGTTAAAACAAGGCAAATTAATTACCTAATACATGTAGTACAATTTATTTGCATATCAGGCAAGTTTTGTCAAGTTTATTAACTTTGAGCAATTGGTCTTTACAGGAAAATCTCAAACCTCAGCCTTGCTGTACTGACCTCACTAGCACTCTGTCAATACAGCAAGGTCTTGCTCTGAGATTTTCCTGTAAAGGCCTCACTCTTGGTTAATAAGTAGTTAGTTGGGTGGAAGTATAATCATCCTAATAAAACAATGACTTAGATCTGGTGTCAATGCATAACAATGATACCTGGTATTTGGATTGATTTTATTTCCTTAGGTTGAAGATGAAACAGTCCTACATAACATTCCTTACATGGGAGAGGAAGTCTTAGACCAAGATGGATCATTCATTGAAGAACTTATCAAAAACTATGAAGGAAGAGTACACAACACTCCAGAACATGGTAAAACAGTGTTTTATCTGGCACCTTTTGCGACGTTACCAGGGATTTCGCTAAGGGTTTTCATTGAGAACTTCATAATTGCCTGGCTGTGAGGACGATTTTACCCACCTGGTTTGACCATCTCAAGGAAAGGATTTTTTTTATAAAAAAGTTCAGTTCAAAAAGTTTTGCCCGCCTGGGAAAACCAGTTACCCTCCTACTGAAAAAGTTAATGAAACCCCTTTTTTACAGTGGTGGACCTAGGGACAAGAAATGTTTCTCTACCCAGCAACCCCTTTTTTAAGCAAGAAAAGTAACATCTCCACTCTGGGCCAATCACTTTTGATCACAGTCACTTGATTCTGATACTCATTTGTTCTCCTGGATGGAGAAAGAGTGAGTGAGAAAGAAAGAATGTGAAAGCAAAGTGTTCTGAACAAGAACTCAAAACAATTTGGTGTATGAATTGTCATTACCTGTAGAATGTGCAACTTCGAACTTTTAGCTGCATTAATTTGGAGCTTTTGTTGCCATGACTTATAAATTCTTACTTTCAAAGACCTAAGTTGAGCCATTTTGTATTGTCATGAATGAAAACAATTTTGTTGTTTATTTTAACATATACCTTATGGAGAACTTACATTTTGTTTTCAGTGTTTGATGAAGCAGCCCTAACAGATGATCTGTTGGTTCAGCTGGTTGAAGCCTTGAAGAAATACAAGGAGTCTGCTAAGAACAACACTGAGACTGAGGTAGCTAAAGAAAAGGACAATGAAAAAGGTGAAGGTACTGTGAGTGGAACAAAACTTTGATACGTGGACTATTCTGCTCAGTCTATGTGTAAAATTAGAGAACAATACATGTACCACACAGTAAATAGAAACTTCAAGCTACTATTCATAGAGACTTTAGTCTTTTGAAGTCATAGATCTTTTCTCGTTGTTTTCATACGGTACATGTAGATCATGCCTTTTCTGTTGAGCAGCTTAATAGGTTCCTCATCTGTTGTTTTCTAAATTCCTATACATATGAGTTAGTTTGGATGGCTTATACTTTGTAGAAATGTATAAGAAAGATAAATGCGTTAGTGACACAAACTACTTGAATTTTTTGCCATACACAGTGTACATGTAGCTTGTGTCTCTTAGCACATAACACCATTCATGGTGTTCTGTGATTACTGAATCCTAAACATGTCACATGCTAAGTCAAAGAAAAATAGTTGGTAAACTTGGTTAAATTATCATGATTTTTATTGTGACATAGCTGCTGAAAGTTCATCAAAAGATGTTCAAGAGAAACCTGCAGAAGCAGCAGAGAAGCATGATGAGCTGTTTGACGCTATTGCATCTCTCTTTCCTGATAAAGGATTAATGGGAGCTGAAGTTCACCGCAGGTAAGTGTACATGACATTGTAGTGGAGTCTTTTGGTCTTTATTTCAGATACAACTGGTTATTATTGATCCTTCCTTTATCACTTGGGATCCCTCAAAAAGAGGGAAAAAAAGACACATTAGTTGTTTTTTTTGACTCACAAAAGGAAAGGGTTCTGAGTTATAAAGCGTTATGGTATGGTGTCATATGTATTTTTGCAACACGAATCAGTGATTAAAAACAAGAAAAGATGGGAGAGTAGGAGTGAGGGCAAAAGAGTGCTTGTCAATGCCCTCGCCAACCTGTTACTTAATTGTTAAGTAGATTACCATTTTGAGAACAGGAGAGTTGCTGATTGTTTTAGCAACCTTGTAAGGACTGTAAGTAAATCTAGGCTGAGATCTATTCCCCCAGGATCTATCTCTTTAATTCCCTAAAATGATCAACCCTGTTGTATTATTTGTTAACTTCAGTACATTATTATCGCATAGACAGGTAACAACACACTAGTATCGTAAACATTGCTTACTAAAGCCCCGGCAACATGCCTCAAAATGCCAAATTCAAGCTAAAACGTCCATATTTTTAGCCCTAATGCAGATATATCACTTTCCAGTGGGTTGCATAGTTTACTTTGTTGACACTTGATATCAATTGGATAGTGTCTTATCCAGTAGTAAAATACAATAGCTACCCTTTTGGATCATGCTACAGCCCAGTGCCATAAATATAACCATGCAGTGTTTTTCTTTTTGACTGGACAGGTATTATTGTTCTATTTCTTACAGGTATAAGAATGTGCTGGATCGCAAAAATGGTGAATTACCTCCAGAATGTACTCCAAATATTGACAGGTCAGAAAGAAAACATGTCGTCAACCCAAAGAAGCTTTCCTTTCACCATCCTTTGGTAGTTACTGACAGATTTTTTTTTTGATATTACAAGTTTTATTGTTTATTTCTTTTGCTCTTTATTGAGTAGTCCCAAAGCCCAGTCTGTGTCAAGAGAACAGAGTTTACACTCCTTTCACATGCTGTTCTGTAGAAGATGTTACAAGTACGACTGCTTCATGCATGGTAAGCTAAGTTTGCATATCTTTAAAAATTTTAGTTCTAGAGTATGCAATGAGATTATTGTGCCTACAGGACTGGGTAAATTTACAGTGATGGCAGGTCCTTCAGTTTGTGTGAAATAATATTGTTGAGATTCTCTTTTGTTGGTGTGGTTGTAAAACGAACGCCACTACAATCTTTCCAATCTGGCCAGTTGTTGCTAACAGTACATGTTGTTTGACTGTAACTTTTTCTTTTAACTCTTTCACATTCTTGTGTATATAACATCTTTATTTCATATGTAACAAACTCTCATTGTGTGGTTCCAGAAAATATCCATATTCACCTCAAGATAGATTAACAGAAGTTCCAAGGTGGAGGGGCATTTGAAAAGCCAAAATGTTTAAAGGAAATTATGAAGCTAAACTGGAATTCCAGCAGTGGGTGGGTTGGGAGCTTTGAACTAAAAAACCTTGCACGAGAGGAGTATGGTTATTTTCTGGAACAAGACATTGGTTTAATCATGTTGATTCTTTCTTCTTTGGGTTGGTTTAGGTTGGCGAACACTTCCTACACAGATAAAACGAAAGGTACTCAGGAAAACTTTACCAAATGATTGCTGATTAAACTAGTTAGTCTTGCTTCATGATGCAGCACTGTGACAAATTGTACATGTTTAGTTAGTAAATAGACTAGTGTAAGCATATCACGAACTCATACAAATGAAATAATGACATTGTATTTACTTAGGATAGTATAATACTTTATCATTCGCTTAATACTTAGAGTCCTGTTGATCTGCAAGAAACAAGCCCTTGTGGAACTGACTGTTATATGCATGTTAAGGTTTGTGTAGTAAGTCTGTTAGCTTTAAACAATTGGAGTGTTCAGGGTGGAGAGATACACTGTGAGAGTTATTTGATTTCCCTGAGAACACATCATAGTGACAACAGCTAGTGTTCAAACCCTCACAACATGATCCAGAGTCCTGCACGCTAACCATTAGGGTATCAAGCTTCCAAACACTCAAAACATGAAGTGTTCATTTTTATCATTGACACAAAGGATAATAAATTGGTGCACCAGCAAACTGTTAGTGAAACCAAGCAAAATGCTTTGAAGTTTTGAACGTTGGCATTCTTAAAATGGTACTCCACTAAATTAAGACTCATGCAGTGCTATTAACATTTATGATTATTTGAACAGAATCTACATGAAGAAGAGGCCAGTGGTAAATCATCCGAGGCCGTTAGCACCAGACGAAGAAGTCGAGCCAGCAGTAAGGATAATAAAGGAGGGAAAGGAAACTCTAAAGCGTCAGGATTTCCCAGTCCAGACGGTGCAGCGGTAAGAGATTGTACACTTAAAGAACATAATTGTGAAGTAAAAACATTACCTCATTTGTAGCTTATGGTGCTGTAGTGGCAAAATAATAAAAGAAATCAGGAACGGGTAGAAAAAAGATGCCTGCACGCACTGTCACATTGTTATGCATTACACTTATCACTAAGAAATTGCATAGAATAGAAATTGAACAGAAATTGTAAGCCTAGTGTTGTTATTGTTTCATTTTAAGACTGGCGGTAACAGTCCAGAACATTCATTCATCACCACCGAATGGACAGGAGCAGAGGCATCGCTATTCCGTGTTTTGAGACCAATCTACTGTAACAACTACTGCAGTATTGCAAACCTGATTCACTCTAAGACTTGTAAAGAGGTAAGCATTTCTCTACTGACTTCTCCTAAAAGCTTCTGAAATGTAAATTTTTTGAAGTTAGATTTTGGTTTATTACAGTGAATAAGGGCTTTCATTGACATTCTTAGCAGGAGAGAAACTGGTTTTCACAGAAGGGCAGAACCTTTTGAACTGAACTTCTTTATAAAGAAAACTTTCCTCTAGATGGTCAAACCAGGCAAGCAAAACCATCCTCACAGCCAGTCAATATACCCGGTGCTCGGTCCTTATGGAAACCCCTGGTGAATCATTAACCAGTGGTTGTGGAGTATCTAGAATTGAGATCTTGATGCATTTTATTTCAGGTGTATCTGAGGGCATTACAAGAGTCACATGAGCCATTACCAACAGCTGATGATCAGGATACACCACCAAGGAAGAAGAAAAGAAAACACAGGTCTTAACTTTATTGTTGGCTACAAACTAGTGTTCATGGTTGGTGGAATTTCACGGACAAGATGAGTGCTCTTTTTCAGTGGCGGAGCCGCCAGCCTTAGCCCCAAAGCGTCCGCGGAAGAACTCATGAGCAAAATCCCGCCAGCCACGTAGGCTGGTCACAAACGAATGGAGTTTTCTTACTTTCAAAGACAACGCAGCTTTGATTGCAGTATATGTAATGATATGCCAGAGAAATTTGCAAAAGGCTTTTGAAAACGGTCAATTTGGATTTGTGTTTGAGGAAAACTCAGGCAAGGATATCACAACGTCCAAACCAACAACAACCAAAAGATTGCTTGTGCCACCATAGTGGTGCCACTTGAAAGCACCGTTACTCAGAAATTGTCGGCCACTAATTTTATATAAAGTTTCACTGAAGTTTTGTGTTGTTTTTTCCTATTTACAGAATGTGGTCACTACACTGTAGGAAGATTCAACTGAAAAAAGGTATTGATATATTTTGTGACTGCTTATGTGATGACCAAAACCGACTTTGTTTATGAAGAATCTCCATAGTTTTACTTGGGAGCTGGGAGGGTAGGGGCTCAGATAGCAGCTATCACTAGTTCTCATTTGAATGGACTGATACCTGGAAAAAACAACTAAAACAATGCCCCTAGCCACAAAACAATAACAGCTGCTTTACTATGATGACAAATAGAAGTACAAGCTTATAAGAGCTGCTACACTTATGAGGGAAGGAGTGTAGGGAGCCATGGGTTTAGTAGTTCGTCTTGTGCGATTGTCCGGGTGAGGGTAGCTCTGAAAGAAAATATTGTTGGGGACTGACGTTTTGGGTCATCTTCATAGTCAAGTGACTAGCAACAGAGGGACCTCAAACAGACCGACTTAGTTTGATTGTCGGATCGAAACTTAGTAGAACCGACCAATGACTGCTGACAAACTTTACTCATCACGGCTAAACTGACCAATCACTTTCAACGGACCAGACATATAACATCATCGACTGATAAGCACTATTCCGCCACTTGACTCTGAAGATGACTTCCGCTCAGATTGTCGATAACGTCGGTCATCAACAACAGTTCTTTTCAGGACTACCCTCACCCGGACGATCACACTATACGAACTACTGATACTCCTGGGTTCAAACCATTTACATTGGCTTTAGTGTTGGCATCGTTCATTTCTGTCCCTTTTTTGCCAAAAAAGATGATTAACTCTTTCGTTTTCTTAACTTTTCAGACAGCACCTCTACACATGTGTATAACTATATTCCGTGTGACCATCCTGGACAACCATGTGATCAATCATGTATCTGTGTGGCGACACAAAACTTCTGTGAGAAGTTCTGTCAATGCAGCACTGATTGTAAGTCGAATACTCCTTACAGGTTGCAGTAAGTTTTCTTCAATGTCGAAGTGAGAATTTAGTGGTATATCAAATAGTATCCCATTATTGATAAATTTTGTTTTTCGCGTTGTACACTGTAAAACGTTTTCAACCGAATGCAGAATCCAAGAAAACCTCAAAAATGAGTTTTTCAAACACACAATTCATTTCCTCTGACTTACTTGCCCTTCATGTTTTTCCTTCTTGTTCATTGGCACAATAACTGACTGTCCCTTCCCTCCGCCAGGTCAAAACCGCTTCCCTGGCTGTCGTTGTAAAGCGCAGTGCAACACCAAACAGTGCCCATGCTTCTTAGCGGTCAGAGAATGTGACCCAGACCTCTGTCAGACATGTGGAGCCGGTAAGTTGGTGACGGGTATGCTACCTATTTGAGAAATCACTGTTTTTATTTGTTTGGGAAATTACAGGGCAATATTACTTTCCTGGAAATTCAACAAGCCCGCTCAGCTGCTGTCGGAAAAGAGCCTTCGGATTAATTTCCCCCGAAGCGTTCGTGTTTTCGTCCAATTGGCTATCTAAGATCGGAAACTGTTCGTCTTGTTAACGAAGAAGCCGAAGACTGTTTCACCGAACTAATAGAACAATCTTTATTGACGTCACTGTTTACATTTTCCCCCGTTAAAATATGACTTTTAGCAGAGAAGACATGTTACCCACAAACTGACTCCAAGCATCTAAAGAGCTAGTGAAACTTAGTAATTTGTAAAATATTTAGCTCTTCGGTACATCGAGCTCAATTCCTTGGCAGAGTTAATCGTTTTGTGCCCTTTCAATATTCAGAGCTGATTTTTTTTTTTTTTGAAGCTTGAGAAGAAACTGTATCGCTTATGCTAATGAGGCAAATATTTTAAAGAAAGATTCCCCTACAAGGTCAATATTATCAAGACGTGACTGCTGTAACGAAAGAAAAGACACGACTAAGTTTTTAACTTTTCTTTGTCGCTGTTTAGATACCTTTGATGGAACAACTAACATTTCCTGTCGGAATGTCGGCCTTCAACGCGGTCAGCGAAAGGTTTGTTCTTCATTGGAATGCTCAACACCTTGTCTTTGTGGTTTTGAAAGTTATTTTCAATATTTTGTTGTGTTTATTCAGCATCTTTTGCTTGCCCCCTCTGATGTGGCTGGCTGGGGCATCTATATCAAGGTGTCTTGCAAAAAGAATGAATTCATTGGCGAATACTGTGGAGAGGTAGGACAGAAGGTTCTTTTTTACAGATTTCAATGATTTGGTAAACAGGCTATACCATGTATTGCTTTTTTTGACAGCCGTTGTCTGCCTTGTCACGCAACACCACTCAGCGTGGTGTGACAACCCAAACATACTAATGGGCACGGAGGACAAATCAAATGCGTGACAATGTTACTAAATAGAATCGTTGCTCTTCTTGTCAGTAAACAACAAAATAGAAGTCAGTCGGAATAGACAATGAAAAGTTGGGAAAGCAATCAGTCGTATTCGGCAATTTCTGTGAAGCCGAGGACTTTTCAGTTTTTGCTATCCGCCAATCAGGAAAAACACGAGCGTTTCGAAAGTTGCGTCAGCTATTCGCCATCAGGACACGTTACGTTACTTAGCAATAGTACCGAAAATTGCGGGATGAATTCGCGGAAAGTCAGATTAACAAATTGACGTCAGTTTTTCATGCGTCTGTCATGTTATTGATCATGAATTTCGTCATAATATTGTCAAAGTAGCTGTGGATCCACGAGGCGATGGCCGAGTGGGTTCGCAGATTACTTAAACAATGTTATGGCGAAATTCATAGTCAATAACAGGACATAACGCATTAAAAACTGACGTCAATTTGTTTTTTACGATAACAAATTGTCAAATTGTCCGCCCTCGCTTGCTGACGCATTGCATAAATTATAAATTCATGTGTCTGTCCGCTTATTGACAATAAAAATTAGTCAATCAGCGCGCGAGAATTTCTGCAGTTATCGTAATATTCTCTATTGCAATTTTTTTGGGCTAGACTTTTACTGTCACGGTGCCTTACCGGTTTCTGGTCTTGTTTCTTTTGTAGATCATTTCTCAGGACGAGGCGGACCGCAGGGGAAAAGTTTACGACAAGTACATGTGCAGCTTCTTGTTCAATCTTAACAATGGTAAGGAAAATGAAACAACAACTTGAATCCGTGCTTGAATTTTAGCGGTCACTGTCGACTTTACCACTGGTATTCGTTTACCGCTACTAATTTGTTTCGTGGAAGACGATTACTTTGTACTGTCGGTCAGTTATTCAAGTTACGTCAGCTCTGAGAGCCATTCTTTAAAAGCGCTTTAAAGAACAGCTTTATCTTTACAGTTTCGTACTTTTCTCGTTGTATTTGCTGTGTTTTTCAGACTTTGTCGTGGACGCTACTCGTAAGGGAAACAAAATCAGGTTCGCCAATCATTCCATCAGTCCAAACTGTTACGCCAAAGGTAAGTTGAATCCCTTGGCGGTCTTATACGCAAAATTGTTAACTTTTAAATGAAAGAAGAGAAAGTTTCATTTTAGAAGTAAATTTATTTTTCTGTTATGTTGAATAATTCGGACGCGAACGGGATTCTTATCTTCGGGAAATGTCCACTTAAGTCTTTTCAAGAACTGATGGCCAGAAAACTTCATTTCGGTAATAAGTCATTTCT
>Ga0126338_10002498_pt1 | contig 12681 bp, 4 predicted proteins | sample OrbCmetagenome_2_FD_92529 | JGI IMG/M metagenome (GOLD analysis project Ga0126338, IMG submission 92529) | Coral microbial communities from Petempiche,Puerto Morelos, Mexico - Orbicella C C metagenome | ecosystem: Host-associated > Invertebrates > Cnidaria > Coral | place: Petempiche,Puerto... | reverse complement strand
TAAGTGATTCATAAGCTATTTCCTAAGTGTATTTTTTGGCGGCAACATGAAATTGTCACGTGAGACTGACACGTTCTTCAAATGGCGCAAGTCACGAAAGAAAACGTTGTAAGTATACATTACCTGCAGTGTGTGGGTATGGTATGGTTTTTGAAAGAGAAATAAATTTTTAAAAAAACCAAGAAAATCGTCTGCACTGGCCTTTCACTTTACTTGTATTCTATGAAGTGTCGACAAACATCTCTAGCATTCAAATGAAACGCCACCTTGCCAACCCATGTCATATCGGATTGTGGTATACTGTGAGTTTTAAAAATGCAAGCATTTGCACCATCATTAAAGATGGACGGAATCCTGTAATACCATCAAACATAATCATTCTTTTGTTGGGGAACAAGATTTTACCACAGCTCATGAAAAATCTTATGGTCGATTTGGAAAAGAGATTTTGTGGATGTTAGCAAGAAAATTGCTCAAGAAAAAGATGTCATGTCAACCTTTGGAAGAATGTCAACTTTTGTGGTTGGATTCGTAACAACAAGTATAGCAACAAATTCGTAAAATACCATGGTATGTGATTGGTCAGCTATGAGCCACGTTTTCTGTAAAAGAATCTATTGGACTTCCAAGCATTCTTTATGCTCCAAACCATCATTGTTGCAAGAAGAAAATGTGGAAAGTTAAAGAATGTGTGGTTGGGAACTCAAATCTCACTTGAGAGGAATCGAAGATTGATGAAAGTTGTCCTTTACTTCCCACAAGCATCAAAGGGATCAAGATTGTTCAAAAACACTGCAAGGATTTCGAGGATTTGTGAAAGTGCGACATCGATTTGTATGGTTGTTGACTTCCATGACTGTCAGGTCTGTGTCTGTAAAAGAGCTTCCATGTTCCACTCCAATCAGGATTTGACAGGATGACAAGTTGTGGCTTTGTATAGATTGAATGTAAATCTTAGATCAGAGCCTACTGAGGTCCTTACTTTTGATTCAGGATGAATCAACACCATTAGAGGAGCATGGCAACCTTTCCTGGATCATGAGTACTTCACTGCTTTGATGAGGAAAAATAGTGGCTTAAAGCTGTTATGGATTTCTTTTTTGTATCTTTTTCTGTAGCCTGTACTGAAAGTATGATGGACTTCTTCGTAGCTGATTTTACTCAACCCCCCAAATTCAATTGGATGAGGTCTATCGAAGGGTTTAATTTGTTTATTCTGTGAGTGCAAGGAAAAACTCAACCTGACCATCTAAAACTTAAGAGTCATCAACATCCTGTTTCTCCTTATAAGATCAATACATTTTAAAGTATACAGGTGTCAGGGAAACAAATTGAATCAACGAGAGGTTTGAGTGCCTTGATGTGCTGCCAAAATTTCCAGTACTTACATCGTGTCAATTGTATGGAAATCAGTGTGGTGTATTGTTAGTTTTCGTTTGTGACCCAACTACATGGACACCCTTTACCTGATTTGGATCTTGTCAACACAACTTTACGATAAAGATCAAGATTGTGGCCGAGTACAAACTTTTATATAAGAATCACTAGACTTGTGGAGGAGATTTCAAATATTACCCAATGCCATTCTTGCTGGTGCTGTGCAAGACGTGTGGAATCGTACATTGTACTGGACAACTTGAAAAAAATTACCAGTGCTTCATCTGTGTGGATTTTTGTCTGGAATGGTCAGGATTTATTTTAAAAGCAGAGACTTGGTTTCCAACGCCACAAGCTGTGGGGATAGATCAGAAACAGAACAGCAAAACTTGGAATTATACTGGGATTTGTCTTCGGATGACTTTACAAAATGCACAGTCTTGGTCTCTGTTCTTCATTCTTAATAAAAATTATTATCATCACTTCAGCAGAGGTTGCGTTTGATAATAAGCTGTTCCAACAAGAACAAGTGTACCAACAAGATTACCTCTTGAAAGTTGATTGAATTAAAGTGCTCTGAAGAACAGATCAAACATATGAGTGTCATTACATGATTGTGTGGATTATGGGGAGTGTTTGTCTTTTAATGTTTACAAAGTGGTGTGGCTGGCAAAGTGTATGGTCATCTTTCAATGTTGTAAGTGTGGCCCACGGAATTCAAATTGGGATGATTTTAGTGTAGTATACTGTACTTTGACGAGTACATATCATGAAGTGGTGTTGTTGATAGGCAAGCCGACAACTAATGTTATACTAAGACAGTCAGGTTAGTACTGCGTAAAATTATTTATCGAATTTATCCATTCAATACTTTGTTTCAAGTGTCATTTCTTCACATGCCACTACAGTGTTAGTGTTTGTTAATGCCTTGCGCAACCATCCCTCCGGAGACAAAAGAGCGAAATATAAGGGAAAGTGGGAAGACCAGTATTGATAGACATTTTGGGAAATGTTTTCACTTGTCACAACCTTCTGCCAATAAAGAAAAACAATCTGTTATTATTAGTATTGTTTGTTGTCTTTGTTAATGCTAAGGAGTAACCAGCAATGAACTAGCATCCCATCCAGGGGGTGTAAAAATACTCCTAGTCACTTCAAGGACCTTTGATGAAAAACTTCATCTCTTGTCTCATAATCCAAAATTACTGTTCAAATCATTCATTAGTTTAGTGAGAAAATGAAAATAAAATTTTTCTGTTAGATGACGTCTTTTTCCAACCAAAAACTGCTAAAATAAAAAAAAAATCTGCAATGGCTTGGTTTTGAATTGTGTATCATATTGCAAAGTTTGAGCTCAATTTGATTAAAAACACAAAAGTAGTTCCCTGATGACACTTTTTGGACGACAGCTGACCTGGTGCAAATGTTGGACATCAGGGGATGTTACAGCATGATTGTTAGGATTTGACTGTATAAATGCATCTGTGGACAATTTCTTATCTTGCTCTTTAGCTATAGCAGCAAATGTAGATATTGGTCTGTTTGTAGAGTTTTAATCAGCATGATAAGTTGTTTTATTTTCACATGTAATCCAATGTGTCACTGCCATATTCAGATAGATCCTGTGACTAGATTGTACGAATGATCAAATCAACTCAGTTCCATTTTGAATGGACTGCTGTTTACACTTAAATCTTTAGGATATTCTTTAAATTTCTAAGGTCTCCCTAGCTTTTCATGTGAAATTTCGACACTTAAGTTATGAGGTAGTACTAAATGATTTTATGAAGAATCTCTTGATTGGGCAGAGATGAAAAAAGTGTGGGGAATCAACCATGGAACTAATGAAATAGAGAATAATTACCTGTTTTATTTCCAAACAGTAGTGCATCTGACGGGAGGTACAGTGGCCGGCCACAGACTTTTTACCAAGATGGATACGGTGATGATGAGGGTGCAGCCCCAAGGGCACCAGCTGGAGGTGGAAGTGGAAGTGGAGTCAGTGCAAACAGAGCCAGGCCTCGTAATAGTAGAGATCATCGAAGACAGCCTTACACCCATGGTCAAGAACCTCGTAGAACTACCCATAAACCTGGTAAGCTCCAAGATTGAGTTGCTCTGTAAAGTATCTCATTATGCAGTATATTTAACCTTTTCAAATGAAAATACTATCCTTTCACCCATCAAATAGTCGATATTTCTCTATCTATGGGAGCTTAAAACACCTTATCTTATAGCAGGGGTTTCATTAACGTTTTCAGAAGCAGGGTAACTGGTTTTCACAGGCAGGCAAAACGTTTTGAACTGAACTTCTCTGTAAGAAGAACTTTCCTTTAGATGGTGCCCTGTACCTGGCCCTAAATGAAACCCCTGCTGCAGCTTGTGAAAACCAACAAAATTGCATCTGGCTGGATTATAATTTAGGCTTCCTACTACCTCCAAAGGAACAGTAAACCTTCCCTTTAAATTTGCCTTCAAGTAAACCGGCAACTGAAGTTGTCTTGTCATTGACTTTACTACAGTATAACATTACTGTGGATTTACTCCTTTCATTCTTTAGAAGCATATCGGGATCAAGATCCCAGTCCAGATCACTCCAGCGGTAGTGATAGTGGCAGTGAAAGTAGCCACAGTAGAAGTCAGTCACCCAGTTCAAGTGGTAGCAGTAGCAGTGAAGAAGAAGGCAGTAGAACTGAAAGTGTCCATGCACCTGCTCCATCTTCAGAAGCACCACAAAGCAGAACCTCCGCACTCTGTTTGAGGAATATTTCGTTGCGATCAGGAGGTAGGTGACTTGTATTGAAGTCTTTAATTCTTCAGAATTCTTGTGGGAAATTGAATTGAAGGTTAGTGTTGACAAAACTTATTGCCAAATTTGTGTCTCAGTGTCTTTTTTTCTTGAAGGAAAAAGTAAAGGACATCATTGAAAAGTCACATTGTCAAGGGTGTAAAATTGTATGGGACTGGGTGTTAAACTTTTATAAATTCTCTTTTAATAAAACAACAACATGAATAGCAGCCATACTTTTTTTGTCAAGGTTTTTACTTGCCATTCTTAACATTTCTTTATCTTTCAGTTAGTAACCAATCTTTCTTGTTTAATATCTTAGATAGCAGTGTCCATGATGGCCTTTATCATGAGTTTAAAAAGCATGGGGATGTATCTCGTATATTTGTGAATGGTCAAGGCTCCAGCCGATATGCTATTGTGCACTTTAGAAGGTACATATTGGTGTCTTCTTGTCTTATACTTGACCCTCCTAAGTTTGATTTTCTTAGAACTAGACAAGTGCATCATCTTACAAGCAAATGCATTATAGCTACAATTGAATACATGAGTTGCATTGTACATGTAAATGACACAGAAAATAAATCTGAGTACCTAACTGGATTTGAATCCTCCCAGACATGCCAGTCAGGAACACTAACCACTGAGCTACAGACAGATTTGTGGTGAACTAGGACAGTTACAAGGTTGATGTGATAGTTTTCCTGCCTAACTGCTAGATACATATGAATGTATCTGAATTAATTTCAGTCCAGTTTTACATCATATATTGTTTTCTTTTGGAGTCACAGTGTGACTTGAAATTTATTGATTGTTTTCCTGTAAGCTAATATTTTGTACTCTAACAACTGGGATCACTCAAGTAGTTTTTAAGGTACAGTTGCCCCTATGCCCATAGATACATGCTCTAAGCAGGTAGTTAGTCAGGCTGGCAACCAAATACAAACATATCACTTAAACATGGTGTTTTCTCACCTGAGATTTGCCTGTATTATAAAAGATATTCTTTGTTGTCGATAGGCCTGAAGATGCTGAGCGAGGTCTTGAAGCATGTCGTGGAAAGATGTTCCTTGGTGCTGAGATGGATCTGCAGTATTGGCATGGTTAGTTAACAGTTGATAGTCATATCATTAAACTGTTGTTGCCGGTATGTTATGACCATGGATTCTACATTTTAAGAAAAAAATTCACAAAATTCCTTTTTAACCCTTTATAACACCATGGCACAATTTGCCAACTATTCAAATAATTGTTGAAATGCTGAAGTTTTGGGCAATCTTGTTTTCACTTCATTTGTTGTTAACAAATGGAATGTTACAGAATTTTCATTATGATAAGATAATTGATTCCTAACTTCTCTTGAACTTTCTCGCAAGGATACTGACGAAAATAATAAAGAGAATGTTTTTTTCTTATCACCAATTTTCATCATAGATGACCGTTATGATAGCAGTGATCATCCTCCACGCCATCGCTCGCATGGCAGTTCTATGGTAGATGATGATTTTGATCCGGGCTGCACTCGAACTCTTTTTGTGGGAAACATTGAAAAGACAACAACATTTTCAGATCTTAAGGAGGCATTTGAGAGATATGGAGAGATTGTGGTGAGTAATAAGGATACCTTTGATGAATGAGAAATGGCTCAACTACTGGTAATGCTGAACCAAGGTGTGAATTCTGTTGATAGAACATGCTGTGCATTCAAGGAAGTTTCTGTAGCATGAATTCACTAGGAGTATTTACGGGGGTTTCATTAACGTCTCCAGCAGGAGGTCACCTGGTTTTCACAGGCAGGCAAAACTTTTTGAACTGAACTTTTTACAGGAAAAACATTACTCTAGATGGTTAAACCAGGTGGGCAAAACTGTCTTCACAGCTGGTCAATTTGCCCGATGCCCAGCCCTTAATGACAATACCATTGTTTGGTTTTCCTCAATGGGATGCTCGTCCATGTCAGGTTACACCTCACCATTCTGAGAGTTTGCCTGAACAGGTCACTAGCACTCTTTAGTCTTTTACTGGTGCACTGTGAATGAAAATTGTCTGGACCATGTGATTCAAAGTCCAACAAACTAGCCCCTTTGCCACTTAGCCTCCAAACTAGTTTAGTGGATTCTCACACTACTCCTTTCATTGCAGGATGTCGATATTAAGAAACAGGCTGGTAACAATCCCTATGCCTTCATCCAGTTTGTTGAGCTCAGCAGTGCTATCCAAGCTCGCAGGCGTATGGACAGAGAATTTGTGGGACGCAACAGAGTCAAGGTGCAGAAGCACATATGTACATAGAGTCATATAGTCAATGTAGTCTTACCAACCAATTCATAGCAAACAATTCTTTTGATGTTAGCTTTGGAAATGTGATGGTACAATTTGCCAATATCCCCTAATTGATGGCTCTCTTTGTTCTGAGTACCTGTCTGCTCAACAGTGTATTGAGTTAATCAGTGGAAATGTATTAGAAATGCAGTTAATCCGCCAATCACAAGGTGGAAAATTATGCCGATGTAAATTTTTTCAGTCGGTCAATTTGTCTGTTGGAATGTTTGTGTTTCAGGTTGGGTTTGGCAAGGTGTCACCCATCAACACCATCTGGGTGGGAGGGCTGAGTGGGTTGAACGACCAGCAGATTGAGAGACACTTCAGTCGATATGGGCGTGTCACCAGGGTGGTGGTGAACCGTGCTAGAGAACAGGCCCTGGTCAGTTTTGACAGTGTCGAGTCTGCAAGCATTGCCCAAGGAGAAATGAAGGGCAGGACTATGTTTAGTCGGCGTGTGAGGGTAAGAATATCTTCATTTACACCCAAATAGCTGAATCTTTTACATTTTTCCTCATTAACATACGAATAGAGAAGGCATCACGCTGGACACAAATTGACTACAAACGTTTAAAGAGCTTGTGAAACTTCGTAATTGGTGAAATTTTTGGCTCTTTGGGTGTAATGTTCGAGAGGAAATTGGCTTTCAAAAACTGCACCTGGGTAAAAGCACTGATGAGCTCATGCTTTCTTTTTTAAAAACCCGCGCGCACAAAATGTATTCAACACATTTGGCTCAAATTCCTTGGCACAGTTTATTGCGCTGTGCTCTTTCAATATTCAGAATTAAATGTTTTTGTAGCTCCATCAGAAACTGTATCGCTTATGCTATGTTTATGAGGCAAATACTGTAAACAAAGATTCTCTTATAAATACTGTGACAACGCTGGAAAAAATGCGTTTTTATCAATCTTGATTGTTCTCTTCTGTTTTCATGACACAGGTTGAGTTTGTTAGCCGCGACAGTCGCCAACTTTTCTTCGACGCCTTGGGGCGTTCCGCTCCATCTGATGGCAGCAGCGGTAGCAGTAGCCGGAGATACGAGCCTTCGTCTCCGAGATCCCGTGGTCGAGGGGGTGGGTCCGGGTATTACGATAACCGGTGGGATAGAGGCCGAGGAGGACGTGGTAATATGAGACGGGACATGTCAAGTCACAGACCCTGGCACAGAGGCGGCGGCGAATATGAATATTCTGAGGGCAGCGGTTATCATCAGAGAGGGCATGTGCGCTACCGTGGGTCATACGAAGGGGCTGGGTACGAGTCAGATGATTATGATCAAGAGCTTCGTGATTACAACTACAGTCGGCAGCGAGAGAGGGAAAAAGAACAAGGACGACAGAGACACGAGAGGAGCGGACGGGACAGGGATCGAGAAGATGGAAACTACAGTGCAAATGAACGATTTTACCCTGAGAACCAAGAACGCTGGCGTGAAGATAGGAGTAGCTCGGGCTCGTATGAGGAATCACGTGACCGGAAAGATGCTCGACCCCGGGATTTTACCGACGAGCACGACCGAGAGAGGCCTGGTTACAGCGAAGACGACGACCGAGGGTCGTTGCACAGTAAACCGGCAAGTCGCGATATCGAGCAGGACGAGAAACGAGCCAAGAGAAAAGAGAAGAGGAGGAGAAAGCCTCGGTCGCCAACTCCTGAAGGTGAAGCTGCTGAGGACAAAGAAGCTCTCAGTGATGGCGAGGAAACAGACGAGAGAAAAATCCTGGACGAGAAAAAGCCGAGAAAAGGTAGAAGCGGCGAGGCTCAGATTGTACCGAAGGGTAAAGAGGCGGAAACCGTCGAACGCGTTCGGGACGATCGGCGGTTAGAAGGCAATGGTACCAAAGATGCAGACGTCTTGGTTAAAGACGGGGAGAAGGAACTTGCTCCAGCGTCTCCTCTGCCGGAAAAGGGAATCAAAAAGAAGGAGAAAAAAGACGCAAAGAAACGTAGGAAACACAAACGTATTCGAGGCTCGTTAGGTGAAGAGGAAGAAGAGCGGGAGCTAGAAGAGGAGACTGTGCGTATGGAGGAAGCAGCGGGTAAGGAGGCAGCTGCTGACATGGTGATACCAGTCGATAAACCACGAGTCAGTGTTGATACTGACTCAGAGAGACTTGAAAACAGAGACAATGATGAAAATAACAGGCTCGATCGACCTGAATTTGAAAATCAGAAGCCTCCAAGACGACATTCCTCCGAGGAAAGGCTGCCTAAAGAAGAACGAGAATTTTCACGCGACGCTGGGAGTCGTTCTCCTCGTAAGCCACACAGGGACGAGCGGAGACGAGACTGGGAAAAGACGGATGTTGTGAGGCCCAAACGGCGGCGGACATCTGACGGTGAATCACCGCCACCTCCCCCTCCTCCCCCTCCACCTCCCAGAGAGGCTGTAGAGGGCTTCCCTCCCGCGGACATGTTACCAAGAGTAGCTCTACCACCAGACGGGCTCCCTACACAGATGGTCAGGCCACCTTATGACGTGACTCCAGCGCCGCCAGTACGTTACGAGCCGCAGCTTTACGATGGAAACCGTGCCGTGCCCGTGGTAGCCTCTCCGGCCACACTCAGCCCCGTTCCTCCTGCCGGCATACCTCTGAACCCTGCAGTGGTGGTTCCACCTAACGTTTCCACTCCCCCGCTAGCTGTTCACTCGCCGGGTGTCCCTATCGGCGTGCCTGCCGTGCCAAGCTTGGCGTCTCCCCAGGGATTACCCCCTCCTCCCCCACCACACCCAGATTACAACACCCCACCCCCTGTCGCGCAGCAATCAAACGCAGACACCCTCCTGGACCTGCTGCGCCGGTACCCAGTGGTCTGGCAAGGGCTGCTGGCCTTGAAGAACGATTCTGCTGCAGTTCAGATGCACTACTTGGCGGGCAACGGCCGCTTGGCAGAGGTATCGCTACCTCAGGCCCCAGCCAACGGGATAGGAAGCGTGCCCCCACCCATTAGGATCGCTCAGCGGATGAAGCTGGAACCATCTCAGCTGGAGGGTGTCATCAGGAGAATGCAAGTACGTCAGAAATTGTTGTTACTTCTGTCCTGAATTAAAGCAAAGAGAGAAAACGGTCACTTCTTTATAGGAATGAGAACGTTTGTGAACTCGGACAAAATTGAAAGAGTATTTTTAGCAAAACTTTTGCAGAGTTAAAAGCAACTCGAGTTGAATTTGAAATAGTCTGGTTGTAGACTTGTCCTGGTTTCTTTACTTCACTCGTATAGCAAAGAAAAGAGGAGACCTTGCACTCAGGCTAAGGCGCGCACAGATTTATCCACCCTTGAAAAAAGAAAGCAATGCAGTTTGGTGAAACGCTTTTCGCTGATGAATCTTACAAAACAAGCATCAAAATGAGACACAACATGTCAACTAAAGGCGAAGAAAAATTACAGTTAGAGTATGTTTATTGCAAGTTTTCGTTTTTCCTCTTTGCCAAATAATATTTGCGGTAGTCTTCCGCCCCAATCGCTTTGCTCTCCCAAAATCTTCAGTTTCGCGCTCGCAGAATTTTTTTTCCGTCCTAGCCGGGAGCCTGTTGGCAGGCTGTATTTGCGGTCGTTGATTGTAAAAAAACTTTTTTGGTTTTCTCCACAGTCAGACAAAGATCACTGTCTATTACTCGCTCTCCCCTGTGGCCGTGATCCTCTTGATGTTCACGCGCAGACACGCGCGTTGAAGAGTGGCTTTATCAACTACTTACAGCAAAAACAGGCAGCGGGAATCATCAATGTGGCCATACCTGGAAGCGCTCAGGTAAGGATTTCAACCGGAACAATTTCCTACTGGAATTCTTCATTCTCAGCGCTGTGCTAATTCGGATTTCAAACTGAAGAGACTTGATACTTCGTTGGCGGTGGTGGTGGTGGTGGTGCTGAATTAAGAAAATTCGCTTTAGTCAGTAGGAAACCGCACTGAAATAATGGTTTTCTAATAAAGAAAACACTAATAAGGCAATTTCAATATTAAATCGTTTGTAATTTCCTTTATCCTCAGCCAAGTTATGTTCTTCACATCTTCCCGCCGTGCGATTTCGCCCAGGAGCACTTGGCACGAGTCTCACCAGACCTCCTGGACAGCGCGGCCGACAGCGGCCACCTCATGGTCGTAGTGGCTTCCGTGTAGATGAACGATTCCAAAACAAGAATAGCTTGTTATTGGAAATAGAACACACAATCTCTTCTGGGTCGCGCGGAATAGAAAAATACCTGAGGCTATTATAAACCGGTGCGAACTAAGGAACCAATTCTCTGTAAGTAAGAGAGGACTTATTGACTAGAGAGGAGTGATATCGTCGCTCTGATTGGCCAGAGCAGAGGCAGTGTTCCAGAAACATCATCGCGCCGGAACAGGAAGAACTCGCAAGTTTGTTACGTGACCCTTGGCGTATTTCGTGTTCCTAAAAGACCCTACGAGGACTAATGACTCTAGCTTCACTCCCTGAAAAGGGACCAGGAGTTAATATCAAATTTCGTAATTAATACTGACAAAGCGAGTACAGTAAATGTAGTAGAATTGTCCGAATACGACCCTACAGGTGAATTTGTGAAATATTCAGACTAGTCCTTTCACTGGTCGATTAAACACCTTTACCATTACATTCTTGTAGGCAGAATCCTCCAATAATTTGTTCCACTGTCGTTTGGTGACCTTATTGGTCCTTAGCACGTGAACTGCTCGTGATATACACGTGTTTTTCTACTGGAGTAGTTTCCCAGTCGAGAAGTGCCACGTGGCTAAATTTGATAGGGGCGACAGTAATGTCTTAGCAGTGAATTTTATCACAAATCAAACTGAACTGTAGTGAACTTTTTCTTTCTTTTTGCTACTTTCAATTTCATAGTTAAACATAGATGGGCTCGTTTTCAAACGTTTTGGACTTTCATATTGTGATTCTTCGCAAAAACGTTTTAAGCTTAGTCTGTAAACCGTATCAGAATCGTATCCTCTGGGTGAAATAATATACTTAGATATTCGGAAGGACGGTTTTACTCATTCGCAATTGTTTTATATCGTCAGACATTTCATTGAGCTCCACAGGAATTCATGAACACGGCATAGGCCTGTTTTCACAATGAAGACAATTTGCTGGTTAAGATGCCGTAAAATTACGATAATACCCCCCCCGCCCCCTCCCCAATCCCTTGTCACTGTAGAACTTGTTGGTTTGCTTTGCTAGCCCAGCATTTGTGTAGTGTTGATATATTGTTCTCCTAGCTCGTAGAAGAAGCGGATTAGCGGTGCAGAACGCGAAACGCGATACACAAGCGAGAAGCGCGAGACGAAAAATATCCGAATCGGCAAGCAAACGGTTGGAAGAGCATAAGCAATGTTTTCAATTCCAGTTTCGCGCTCATGTTCGCCCTCGTGTAACGCGTTTGGCGCTTTTCCCCGCTAATCCGCCTGCTCTGCAGGCTATCGTCATCCCCGCTACCCGATAAAAAGCCCAAGCGAAAATAATCCCCGACAAAGAGTTTTTGGTGAATAAGTAAAGCCTAGGGCTTATTATCAACTTTGCGGTAACTAAACCCATTGTGAAAAGAAATTTGCAAATAACAGAATTTAATGTATAGATGCATCCACTAAGGATAAATGGTTTAGTCTGTGGATGCTGCCATCATTTTAGATAAAATTAGCCCAGTCGATCTTGTAGCTATATTTTAAATTATTGACAGTGAACCTCAAAGGAATAAAACAAGATCGCAGTGCATATTTTGTTTTGAGGGTTTATTTTTTAGCGCCCACTTATTTATCGTCTCTTATTTCTCTTAGGCTCCCATCCAAATATAATCTAAGGAATTCTAGCGATAAACTTTTACATAGTTATCCGCGTTTTAAATCAAAAGCTACACTAGGTGACCGTTTTTTTACCTGTGCTGCACCGAAACTTTGGAAGATCAATGCGCTACCATTTGACACAAGAAGCACCAGCACTGTTAGCATTTTTAAAACCACGCTAAACACTCACCTTTTCCGTCGTGCATTATTATCATAGTTGTTTTTATTATTGTAAGTTAATTACTTGATGTGAAGTTTATATGAAATAATTCATATATGAACTGCGGTTGTAGATGAAAATTAACTGCGATGATCATTCTTCACTTTCATCTACAACCGCAGTTCATATATGAATTATTTCATATAAACTTCACATCATTTCACTCCTCACGGGAAGATATGAACTCAACTAATTGAC
>Ga0126338_10002496_pt1 | contig 12687 bp, 12 predicted proteins | sample OrbCmetagenome_2_FD_92529 | JGI IMG/M metagenome (GOLD analysis project Ga0126338, IMG submission 92529) | Coral microbial communities from Petempiche,Puerto Morelos, Mexico - Orbicella C C metagenome | ecosystem: Host-associated > Invertebrates > Cnidaria > Coral | place: Petempiche,Puerto... | reverse complement strand
TAAGTGTACTGAAGTATTTAGCTTGTTTATTATATTCTTGTAAATAAATTAAGGTTAATTATTTAGCTTATTGTATTATTGTTAGTTACCCTATTTAAAGTATAATGTTATTTTAGTGTAATTCTTATAATAAATGCTTGTAGACTTAGGTAGTGGTTGCGTGTTTTCTCGGGTTCGTTTATGCTTAGTTTTTTTTGTTAGAGAGAGCCCACCTTTGTGGCGCGGTTTCGTCACAGAACTGCACTGGTTAGGTTCACTGAGATGGAGTAGTCTGACAGAATTCGATCCAAAAAGTGTAGCCGATTTTGTGAGCAACGATCTTTGATTCCCATCTCGTTGCGCGGCATATCAAATCATATAGTGTATCACTGGAAACAAAATGAGTCTATTTACGTTTATGGAGTAAAATTTAAAAATTTAATGCCCCTTTTTTCGAATTAGCAATAAGATAATTAAGATACCGCTTTAGCCTAATTTGCACGAAATCGGAAAACAATCGTAGCTTTGCAGAATTTACCGGAACTATCTCTGTTTGCTAACATTGTTGGCCAACATTATCTACATTTTCCGTATGTAGCAATCGGAAATGCGATCGAAACCGAAAACGCTTTTAGCTATGTTACCGTGCTCGACAAGTGATAAACAACCCCCGTAGCTATGCGACCACGCTCGACAGTTGGCAAAATATCGACAATTATCTGCAGCCTACAAACAAACAAACAACTTCAATGTATAATAATTTGGAATATTTTTGGCAAGGTATGTATACCAAGCTGTCAACTGCCAAAGCAGATCCAAAGCTTTTCTTTTTGCCTTCCAAAATATTGCTGGTGTGATTCAAATTATACGGAGTGTTTTCCATTCGGTGACAAGTTCTGGTTTAAATTTACGGACATTTCCATTGGCGAATGGAGTAGCATTTTCAAAAAAAAAAAAAAAAAAAAAGTTACCGAAACTTCCGTCCCATTTGACATTCCATCTGGAATTTCCCATTTTCGATTGAATGGTTCGCTTTTCGGAAATTCAACAATTTCCGGATTTTCTGGAAACCCTTCCAGGAAATGTCCGCACCATTTTTTCCCGTTTCAGATTTTTCAGAACTTTCGGTTGAATGGAATTTTAACGTCGCAATTTATTTTTCATAAAATTTGAACTTGTGACCGTTAGAAGCAAATTACGAATCACATCATTGCGAATTACATGACGCGGAATATTCCGATTTTGAATGTGTCATGTAATGTTTCAAGAGTAATCATGCGGCCATTTTGGCCGGGCTATCTTGCGTCAAATACATGGATTATTAAAGTGCTTATTTTTCGCCGTTAAGATCTTCTTCAGGTCACATTTCTAAAGCTTGCAAAATGTCTACATCAAATGCATACTTTCCGCAGTAGCTGCAATAATATCCCTGATTTGCAACTGGAGACTGGAAAACATAAAGTACTGAGTTTGTTTTTGGGCACTGAAGTGCTCGGCAATGTAAACGACGTTTCGGTTGGCGCTAGTGTTTTGAAACCCAAAACATCTAGTTATATCACTGCCCAAAAATGACTTCAGTTCTTTGTCTATAGTCTACCTAGGTACTACACACTGTTATTTTTGTTTTGTAGAGAGTAATCTTACAAGTCTTGATGTAGAGCTTGTATAGCGCTTGATGTATGACGTGCGTGACGCTGCGACATGAATTACGCGCGGAGTAACAATGGACACCTACGTCCTCAAGCAACAGAGGACTTCTTCCGTGTTTACAGAGCCTCATCTAAACACGAGGCTAGGAGAACTGGGAGAATTCGAGAATTCATCCAACCTCCCGAGTATTTAGATAAGGCTATAGATGGCACGGAAAAAAGTCATCTATTGCTTTTAAAAAATATTTCTCAAAAATACGCGCGAATCTAAAACGTCGTAACCGTGTTGACATACTCTCATCTAAACACACCTATCGACCAATGAGAGGGCGTGTAATCGCTCAGTTATTTTATAAAGAAGAAGAAGTCGTCATGTTTGATTCTTATCTGAAGTGCTGTTTACTGTCTCCGGCTAATGCAATTGCAACCTTTTTCGCTGAACCGTCGTACACTATTAAACAATTAAATTATGAGCTCAAGATTACTATCACGCATAGAAATCGAGAGCGAATAATCTAATTGTTTTAGTATAAATCTACTAGTCGTTCAAAACTTAATCTAAATCCTCTTCACAGACACTTCGAAAACGCCAATAAGCGGCCGTCATTTTGTTAACAAGGGCACACTGCTACGCTACTCGCTATCTATCACAGAATAGATAGTGAGTAGCGTGGCCAATCAGAGAAGGGCATTCGTGATAGAACGCTAGTAGATTTATACTAATAGCCAATATAATTCACCTTAAAATTCTTATTTCGTTATAGGTAGTGTCAGCAGATTGTAAATGAATCATTTGTCAGCTACATATTATTAGTCAGCCACATATATTAAGAAAACTTTTCTTTAAAAAAAGAACTATAATGTTATTCTTTTCTTGCGAAGCAAATCATCCTAACCGTGATGAAGCCGACAACACAGACGCGGGTCAGCACCAGAACAAATATAATGTAGTAAGAGTTGGTAGCCCAGAATGCAAACAGGTACAACGTCTTGTTACAGTAGTAAGCGCTCTCTGGATCTGCGTAGTTCGGCTGGTAGTTTCTATAAATCAACACGTTTCCGTAGACGAAACAAGCGAAGATGAAAGGTTGCACCACTAGCTGCAGTATTGCGTTTACACATCTTTCCTCTCCTTCGGCTCCATCCTGATATCGTGTGCCGTAGGAACAGCAGTTGGCGACAAGACCACCCGCTCCAGCCACAATCAAGTAAATCGGGATCGATGGTTCCACTGGGCACTCGTCTTTATATTTAGCTCCTACAAAGACACAATCCAGTGCGTTATCAATAAAATGATGGATGTTACAGTTTTAAATAATTATGCACGCTTTGTCGCATAATATCAAGTCTAAGGTACATCGTTTCTGGTGATCTGCTCTGTCAAGATAGCTTAGTTGATTTTGTTTCATGAATTTATCGCAGAGTAGCTCTGGCCAATGCAAGCATTCCCTAAATTTCTCCTTTGTTCATTACGTAGCTGGGAATATAGCGTTGGTTTAATTATTTCATTTCACACGTGTGTGCAATCTTATTATAATAAAAAGCCCGAGAAGACTCGGCTGATTTGCCAACCACAGGGAAATCCGGGAGGGGGAGGAATGCCACATGAAAAGGAGGGGGCTGCTCATCGGAAATTTTGAAGAAAAAGCCAATGAGGTACCAAGATCCCGTGTTACGAGTGTGGCTTTAAATTTTTCACCCCTAAGAGGCACCAACTCCAAACCAACACATTAACTGAATGCGCACTCTTTTATTGATAAGTTGTGAAACCCCGGTGTAAATGAGACAGAATTAAAACTCAGTTGATAGTCAAACCTCTCCTTTGCTCAGTACTTTAAAAGGTACTGCGAAAGCTTCCACTGCGGACCTTTTGAGGCTGAACACCCCAAGGGGTACTCAAACCGCTTTTTTTAAACCCCGAAAAGGTACGACGAGCACCCCTGTCCTTTTTATGTGGGAGTCTCCCATCCCTGGGCTAAAAATATGGCGTTCACTCCATCTGCCAGGTATCTGTCTGTCGATGTATGGATATTGAATCATTTTCAAAGCAAATGCAATGAATTAATTCCTAAGTTTGTTTACACTCACCAATTGCTATCATCGAAATTTGGAGGGGAAGGGCCGCCAAACATGAAATGACTAAGGCAGTCAAGGCTTTAAAAGAAAATGAAAGATGATATTTATTGTTACGGCAAACTGAAACGAAAAAATTATAATGCTGGTATATCCTACGTGTTGCCGAGGAAAGGGAGGCAGCTGCAGTTAAGGCTTCCAACATTCTTTGCTTGTTGTTGTGTTCAAGTGTTTGATCAACTTCCTGTCAACATAGAAATAAAAATGCGCATAAAAATTTGACTGGATTAAGTCTTTTGCAGTATGATGAATGAGCTAGTAGATGCTCAAAACTTTAACTTCCTCGACATACATACATACATATACATACATTCATCGCTTTATTTACCCTCGGATTTCAGAATAGCTTATGTAGCTAATATCTCCAAGCATTTAACCATCAGATGAGAGATAGATCACCACACCGGGAACTACGTCCCCTACTCTTTTCGATCAGTGTGTGGGTTTGTGCAAAAGTTGTTTGTGCAAAAATATTTCTTTTTTGCCCATGCAAGCCCTCTGCAGGTCGTTAACGGTGCTCTTTATCTTCGGCATCATTTTGTTCATTGTGCGGCTATGTATGCAATGAATCGCTCAAATAGAAAAATTAACATGCCCTGGGTATACCAGGATAAGAATTTGGGATCATCGATTGTCATTGGGGTGGGGAATTTGACACCATATGGGAGGAATGGGTGAGAGTATGAACAAGTTGCCCAGAAATTATGGTAAGGCTAGAAGATATTCCAGACATAGCCTGCGAGCAGGCTCTCATCGTTGAGGCACGAGCAAAGCCGTCGGCGAACGAAGCGACTTGCTTCGCTCGCCGACCTATCCCTCGCGACTTTGCTCATGACGCAACGCATAAGAGCTGCTCGCAGGCTATTCGAGACGCCGCCATATTCTTTATCGTAACATTGTTGCTCAAAAAGAAGGACTGTGTTTTAGTGGTATTAAATACATAGTTTTGCGTGTGAAAATTTAGTCACGTTTATCATCATGAGTAGAAGTTGAAGGCACCTGTTCGAAGGTGTTTTTTTTTCTTTGTTTTTCAAGTCCCGGGGTACCAGGATATTTAATCACCTAACATGATCTAATATGAAAACGTGGTGCCATTTAACATGACTGGAAGTTACAGAAAAGTTCTGTTATTATGTGCGGAAATAACATTGACACACAAGTTGCTATATCGGAATTTTGCCTTGCATCAGAGCTCTGCGATAAACTACTGATAACAAGCAATGCGATAATAGACCATTTGCATAAATGGTGTCTGAGTTTGAATAGCAATACTTTGTACACCTTAGCCTCGTACTTATGTTTCCAGACAAAATATTTTTCACTCGAATGTGAGGCTTAGAATGTGTAAGTATTGTTATCCAAATGTAGGCGCGATTTATGCAAAGGTCTATTCCATAGTTCTGTTTGAGTGAAATGGCCCATCTTCATATAATTGTATCATATATGGTTAATAACGAATAGTTCAGCGTTATAAAGTAGTTTACCACGTTTTAGCGAGCAATTAAATAATAAATTCGAACGTTGTGGATTATAGTAGCATTTTGAGTCCAGGAATGCAAAGGAAAAATTTCATGAGTTCGTTAAAGTTCGACCCGTTGGTGAAAGAAAGTGTGTCGCTAGATGTTTACGCGAAAGAGGGGACGTATTCATCGACGTGAGCCAAGTATCTTAGATTGTACCCGTACCCCAAAGGAACAAATAGAATAACAGCATATATAATACAATTGTTTAAAAGCTGATAATTGTTTGAAATGAGGTTCGGTGGATTTATAGCAACAACACTAACCTGGGTGAAATGTTCTGACTATAGTGCCCACGATCTCTTTGTAACTTTAAATATTTAACCAAAGCTCTTCTTGTGCGGTATTCAAAGTACAAATCAACGACGCGAATGAATATCGTGTTTAGTAAAGGGCAAAGCTAAATATTCACGACACCCGTAATTAGTAATGCAGTAATTAGTAATTGCACCTATTCATGCATAACGTCTCGTCCCCAACCTCCCCCCCCCCCAAAAAAAAGAAAAATAAATAAAAACGCTAATGAAGCCGTGGTGTTCTGTAACCTTGTAATCCTATTTTCCCTATGTTTTTTTTTCCTTTTCAGCCCTATTCTTGAAATATAAATTCCCTTTCTAATGGTCACAGATTTTGCTCGGCGTTTGTCCAGAGAGATTGATTCTTGACGTAGGCAATACCGTCCTGTTGATGATTTGCTTTATTTTCGTGTCAGTGACCTGCTTGACGTATTTCAAATTGAAGTGTTATGTAGTGTACTGTGCTATCCTTTGATATTTCTCTTCACTTTTCTTATGAGATATTACCTTAGTGAACTTCATATTTCCGACATGTGAAATATTAGCTCAGCAAACAATCATTTAAGTATGATATCAAACGTAATATCTTCCACATGCATATTTGCATATGCATGCAAATAAGAACGCTGTGTTTCGATTACGGATGAAGGAGAGGCTCAATATCGCTTTTTTAGCCCAAGGGCTCACGTCTACTAAATAAAATTTCACTGATGACCATAGAGTATTGCTAAGAAAAACTTGAAGTTATCAGTCACTTGCTATTTGGAGTCTGGAAACTTGATTATGTCGAGTGTCGAGACTTGAGAACAATGTCGCTTGAGCAGTCTCTCAAGGAGTAAATTGAACAAAAGTACCGCGCTCGCTAATACTGAACTCTGAAAAATTGCATTCAATTCTAGGGGAGGGGGGAGGGGGATACTATCTTACAAGGGATGTAAAAGATTTTCGTCTGAAAAAGGGTATGCTTTTCCCTCTGATTTGGCAATGGGTATTTTGTTTACAATAATAAAAAAAAAATCCAGCATCAACATTAGCAAATTTGCTGTCCTTCTAAATTTTTACGAAATGTAAACCATTTCTAGGTTGCCTGCGATCATATAGGAGGGCTGCGTACTAATTTTAGAGGTCTGAAATGGGGTGAAGATTTTTGGCTCAGGTCTGAAATCACAGATTTTGATCTGAAATAGAGTACGGGTTTCAAAGTTCGAGCCCCCACCAAAAACTTCTAGGAGAAACCCCCGCTCCCCATTCCAACAAGTCAAAGCTGGCTGCGATACTCGCGAACAATTGTTTCGCTTACTCACTCTTTAACAATCATTCTAATAAGTAAATTAAATAGGGCATCTCTTTCCTTCAGGCTCTCATTGGTTTGTGTTGTTCATTTCTCGACAATTCATACAATGTCACTGACATGATATTTCATGCAATACAATAATACAACACAATGAAATACAGTACAATACAGTATTTTATTTAACGTGGAACATGCGCTTAGCTATATGGTTTAGTTTAAAAAAATCTTCGCCAGCTACTTTACGGATATGTCACAAAAATAAATAAATAAATGAGTGAATGAATGAATAAATAAATAAATAAATAAATAAAAGAGAAATTAAAAAAAATATGTACAAAATATAAACCTATTTACAGTTAAAAATAAAGTATCACAGAATAAGAGCTATTTACAGGATAAGAAAGCAATTCGTGGATACTGCGTTGCCTAAAGTAGACTTATTTGATGACACTCAGATCTAGCTTGATCTGTACCAGACCGAATATAATGCAGCAAGAGTTGGTAAGTCTGAATGCAAACAGGTACAGCGTCTTATTACAGTAGTCATTACCATCAGAGTCTGGATCGTAGTAGTTCGGTTTTTAGTTTTTCGTAAATCCACATCTTTCCGCAGATGAACCAAGCGAAGAGAAAATGTTGCTCTACTGCCTTTAGTGGGTTTACGCTCTTTTCCTCTCCTTGGTTCTTGCACTGATATCGTGTGCCACAGGAACAGCGTTTGGCAAAGAGACCAGTTGCCACCGCCACGATTAAATAAATATGGATCATGTTTTCCACCGCACACTCCTCTTTAGCTCCTATAGGGACGCAATCCAGAAAGTTATAAGGAGGGGTAACGCAGTTTAAAACGATTATGAAATGCTTAGTCACGCAATATCAGGTCTAAGTGACGGTATTTCGGACGCGATTCTGTTATGTTCCTGACCGCTATTTATAAAGCAGTTCTGTCTTGGTCTGTCACGCTACCTGAAGTGATGTTTTTCTCTCGGACTCTGACCATTAGCTATGGCAGTATTAATATCTCTTTGTACGTTATATAGCTAAGATTTTAGCATTGAATTAATCATTTCATTTATTATATGACTGAGAAAATTACTTTTTTGTGAGTAGCTGAGAGCAGACCAACTTTTCTTTAATCAGATGTTAAATTTGCAATGTACGCGCGTTCGGAATTTTCTCGATGAGTAATCATATGACAGCTCAAGCAATTAAGGATTTACACTATACTCGTAATATTTAAATAAATATTTCAAATTGCGCTCTCTCTCTCGATTTTGAGAGAATTTCAAATCTCACTCGTAGTGTGAATCCTTAATTCTATATTCGCATTTATACGATTACCTATATCCGTACATTCGAAATTGTATTAAAGTAGACCTACAGAGACGACCAGGAGTTATAATTTGAAATCAAACTAATTTGTAATCAGGAATAAGATCAGTGTGTATTAAATGATTTTCAATTCAACCACAGTCAATTCTTAGGCATGTTATCCTGACTCACCACTCATTATCTTTGCCATCTGTAGGGGTAGAGCCGCCAAGCACATAATGACCAAGGCTGTCAAAACTGTAATAGAAAATGAAAGACGATCGTCGGTAAACATTATGCATGTTTTAGTGTCACGGCAAACTGAAATGAGCTGACTACGAGAAAAAGAAAGTACGAAAATAAGAAATGATTGGAAACCTACGTGTTGGTAGGAAAACGAAGCTAGACGTCCTCGAGGCTTCCATATAGGAAATATGTTAATGTGAATCGCCTTCTCTAGATTTGTGCTTTGTTTCGTCAACTTCCTGCCAACGGAGAAATAGTTTGCATTCAAATTTAAGTAGATCAAACAAGACTTCCGTAATGTAGTGAATAAACTATTAGTTTCTGGAGACTGAAAATCTTCGCAGTCACTCGTAATAGCTACGAGACTCCGATTAAAGCTTTGTTTTTATTCATTTTTGGCTAGACTCGCAGAACGGATATCCTGTTTACTTCATTTTTTCAGAAATGGAACGGCAATGTTTTAGTTTTTTGTTTAGGTTACACTGTCAACGTTCTCTCTATTTCTCTAATCACAGACCGGCTTCGTACTTCAAACAGATTACACGGGAGTGTATATACCGCTAAACTGATGGTTCTCTGATAGCTTAAATACTTCGTCTTTATTTTTTTAATAAAAAGCAAAAACAGCACAAAGCTTTTGAGTTTTTCTGCAGTGAATAAATTTTCTGATGGTGTAGTTATAATTAAGCCATTCCCATTAAATGGTTTGGTAATGAATAGCCTAGCAGGGTGCAGTTGTTAAAAAAATGGCGGCTGCTTCTTTGCGTTTTCGATGTGTCTATGAAGATGATTTAGATAATTTACTAGTTGAATCGATTCGAGAAAAGAAATTGAAAGTAGTAGATTTATACTAAGGAAGATAGTGTATTTAATCTCGACTTCTATGTGCGATTTCTTTAACCAAAAAATTGTGGATGTATCTTCATTTACCTTGTGTGACCTTGCGTCTGTTGATCACTCTCAGTTTGAAATCCGTCTTTTGTACACAGTGGTCTTCTAGCGATAAGCCCTTACTTGAAAACAAGATAAAATTCAGATGTCTTAATTCTGTACTTTCTCCGATCAAATGGTTATATATGTTAATGAACAAAACAAATTTCTCGGCCTATATTTATAGTGAATGAAGTTATTTTTGTGATCTCTTACATGCACTTCCAAGACTAGCTCATACGTAGTTAATAAGACAAGATGGATTGCCTATTTTTATAGACTTTCTTTTTAAAAAAATTGCTACGTCTCGATTTTCAGTCTGTTTTTAATGCAACAATTCTATCCAGTGCACATTTAAAATGTCCTTATATAATAATTTGTCTGCTTACAATTTTACCTGTCACAGTCAGTGTCTGACTCCGGTTGGAAAGAACTTGAAAAGCAAACTCAAAGTTTTGAACTCCCAGGTGAATGTCGCTATCGCCTAATTTGCATAAGATCGGTAAACAATCGTAGCCTTGCAGAATTTAGCGAAACTATTCCCGATTGCAAAAAAAATTTGGGCAACATTACCTACCTCTTCAGTACGTAGTAGTCGGAAATGCGATCGAAACCGAAAAATGCGATCAAGCTCGACACGCCGAGACTGGAAATATCTAAAATTATCTGCAGCTCACAAAACAAAGCTCGGGATTTCAATGTATAATGATTTCAGATATTTTTTGGCCAGGTATACAAACCAAGCGGTCAACTAACAAAGCAGATCCAAAAAGTTCTTTTACTTTTCAAAAACATGGTTAGTCTAATCAAATTATTCGGGGCGCTTTCCATTCGATGAAAATATTTTGTTTGAGTTTGCAAAAATTAGCAATGACGAATGGAACAGCTTTTTCCGGATTTCTGAAAAGAGTACAACATCGCATTGCTATGCCCAAAGTTCCTGAAATTTCTTACCCCGAATTTCCATTCCATTTGATATTTATCCCGGAGTTTCCAGAATTTTGAGTTGAATGGTTCGCTTTTCGTACATCTTCGGAATTTTTGATAGAACGGAAAGTACTCTCGGATTTTCCAGTACAGCAATTCATTTTTCACAAAACCTTAACGTGAAACCGTTAAAAACAAATTATGAATCACGAATTACATCATGAGAAATATCCCAGGTTTGGATGATCGTCTGATGTTTTAAGAGTAATCACGTTGCCGTTTTTGGCTGGGATATCCGGCGGCTTGTGACCTAATTAGATCATTTGCGAAAGAGAAAAATATTTCATAGATTATTAAAATGCTTATTTCAAGTCTTGATATAGCGATAGCATGCTCGAAGGTTATCCGTATGCGTCCTTGCTTTGTGGGACAACTGATGATTGATGAAGTCGTCATGTTTGGTTGATTCCTATCTAAAAGGATGTTTATTGTCTTTGCTACTGTAACTAACAAACTCACTGACTGGGCTGTCGAACACTATTAGCCATTATAATTCACCACTTTATCGCCATTGGCCAAAATGTATCACATGGCACGATCTTGCGCGAGCGCTAATAAGTATAAAACTCAAACGTTTTCCCATTATTGCCGTTCTGTAAATATATAGTTTTCTTCGTATGCTAGTCTACATACATTGTCAAAAGTGACCGTTCCAATTTTCTGAAAACTATATATATCGTAAAATGACAGGCGCTAAAAGTGGTCATTCATCAGATATTACTGATTATGTGAAAACCACCCACTGGTCACAACATAAATGGGAACATTTTGACATTTTAGCGTTCTGCAAAACTGACTCTCATTGCAAAATTAAAGAGACTCTGTTCATTCAAGAGCTAAAGCCTTCCCTTAATGCCACTGTCAGTTGTGAGAAGTTGTTATTTTATCAGCTGTTACTCCTCATGGTGTCTAGACAGATTAACGTACTGCTACTGTCTAGGTTCCAGACGTCGCATTTTTACGATATATATCTAGTTTTCAAAAAATTGGAATGGTCACTTTTGAAAATGTATGTAGACTAGCATACGAAACGTCAAGTTCTGTATTAAACTGTGTTGGAATACAATATTGATCACCGCTGTTTGCGTTATAGGATTTAGAAAATTTTCTCGTCGAAGCGATTCCAGAAAAGAAATTGAAAGTAGTAGATTTATAATAAAGCAAATAATGTATTTACTCTCGATTTCTATGTGCGATAGTTGACTTTGGCTGTGCACCTCTTAAACTACGATGCGATAGCTAGAAATCTAGAACTCATAATCTAACAGTCCATTTCCAAATTACCTTTAGCCTTTTTCTCAAAGCGAGTCTCGGTACCCACCTTTCATATGAAAATGAGATTTCATTCGCATGCAAATTAAACTCATTTTCATATGGATGGTTGTGCACCAGGCCTCGCTTTCATAGAGAAGCTAAAGGCAACTCTGAAATACTTTCATAGAGAGGCTAAAGGCAATTCTGAAGTTGGTTATCGTCATTATATAATAAGTCAAATTATCCTCGCATTTTAATTTGTTCTTACTTATGATCTATTGGAGGACAGACAAATAGCTGACGTCATGAACACTTTGTTTTGTGTTTCTTTGTTATGTAAAGCAAGTAGCATCCTGTGAAACAGACATTGGACAACGTTGTTTCCTTACTCGTAGGACAAAGGAATCCTTAAGTTAACAGTTTAAACTAAGTTCATATCAGGTGGAAAATACTAAAATGTAGATATCTCCTTTTTGTTGAAAGATCTTTGACGATGGTAAATTAATGGAGCGTATGCACATGGCGTCATGGCTGCAACATTGGTGTTCCAAAACAATGAGACGGTGGCCATGTTGGTGTACGAAACCAATCCTGTGGGAGTTCATGTCAACTCTTTTCTTACGTACACTTTCTTTTGCATGGCTGCTGGACACGTTAGTGCATACACTCTATACTATGTAAGGTAAATGGCGTTAAATGGATGCTCTCTTTAAAAAAAAAAAAAAAAAAAAAAATTGAAGAGACCTAAGAGACCTGCAAACAATATTAAAACAGCATTTAATGAAAAATTTTGAATTTTCTTTTAATTCCATCCATTTTCATGTCCTCTCCTTCAGACGAGCAAACCAGGTGGCGGGCAAAGGACGCTCTTATAGGATTTCTGAATGCCTCTCCTTTTCCTCAAGGCATGTTGCTATTTACATTATAGAACTATGGTATATTTTGGCTTGTATGTCAAAACGGGCACTTAATTTCCCATATGGCGGAAACTAAAAATTTCCACCATTTGATTATCAAAAACAAAGCCTGACACGACTTCCGTTTTCTACCGAAAAATTAAAAACTAATTAACGAAAACTTCCCCACTC
>Ga0126338_10002494_pt1 | contig 12690 bp, 5 predicted proteins | sample OrbCmetagenome_2_FD_92529 | JGI IMG/M metagenome (GOLD analysis project Ga0126338, IMG submission 92529) | Coral microbial communities from Petempiche,Puerto Morelos, Mexico - Orbicella C C metagenome | ecosystem: Host-associated > Invertebrates > Cnidaria > Coral | place: Petempiche,Puerto... | reverse complement strand
AATGAGTGGTTTTCGAGTAATAGGCGTATTTCCGAGAGTGCAATTTTCATTCAATCGCAATTTTTTGACTTACTACGCATGCGCTGCATTTAACTGGGTTCTTTCGGTAACAAAGAAAAAGCTAAGAATTGCTGGGTTCTTTGCATCGTTACCTTTCTAACATATCTTTGTAATAAAAGACTAAAGCCATCAACACACTGGGTTCAGTTATAGAGAAAAATAACGCAGATAGTGCGGGTGCTGAGTAAATAAAATGATCGCTCTATTGACAGCATGTTTGTTTTTTGCAACCCTTGTGCGCGCGCTGAATTGCATCAGCAAAGCGCGCGCGAAAACTGTGTTCGGCCACCTTAAACAAACTGACTTTAGCTGCTCATTCAATTTTGCAGCTTTGGGAGAGCAATCAACCAGATTTCCTTATATGTAACTTTTACGTCACAGGACCACAGTCCGAAGATCAGGTAATGCGCATGTCATGGATAGTGTCTTGATTTTAATTATGAGTATGGTATAAGCGTAGTGTGAAAACAATAACTAGAAAAATAACTAGAAAGAAGTTCAAAAAAAATGGAAGGTGCAATGTCTGCCTTCTGTTCAAGTATTGTGGCCTGTTGTCCTTTTTCAGTAATGTTTCTTTGTTCGCCGTCAGTTGTCAGTTTAGATTTTTTGATAGAGAGGTAAATCTGAGATGGTCCCATTTTCAGCTTGTCCTTACTCACCTAGCTGATGATAGAAACACTGTGCATATTTTTTTCTTTCTTAAAGGTCAGCATGAAGCAGCATCCTGAATGGCTCGCCAGCAGACTGCACCGACATAGACCATCATGGAGAACGGTGTTTGACAGAGTAAGCCGCGAAAATCCAAGGTAACTTAAACATTGATCATTCGTTTGTAACTTGAATATTCTAGTTAAGACTTTAAAACTGGGTTATTTACAAAGAGAACACGCGTACTTTAAGAAACAAACCTTTTTACACAACGCCTTGAATTCTAATACACTGCTGATTTACAAACGCGCTCATTTATATACGAATATTAAAAAATGAGATGCAGCTTATGAATTGCGTAATCTCCACTGCCTTTGGCCTCCCCCGCCCAACCCCCTGATTTAAAGTGGGCATTTTTATAACATACAAAGTTATTTTCAAAGACGTTTACTTAGTAGGCTGTATTTTATTCCGCTTTGACGACCTCTCAGTCTATTTTTTTTAAAATTTAATAGTCGGAATCAATAATAAGAACGTTACTTCTCGAATAATCTATCATGTAAAGAAGGTGTTTCTCTCTAAATAATGAGTTTTTACAGGAGTCCATCACCCGGCGATGGTCATGAGCTCCTGGCTTTTATGAATGTGAATAAAGAAATTAAATTGTATTTTACGTGCACAACTGCATGGTGCAATCTGAGAATACCCTGTAAATGGTCTTAGATCGTTACCCTGGGATATTCCCTCGTCATATCTGTTTATTGTCTTTTTTTAGGACCAAGGTTGGCGTGTTTTACTGTGGAAGTAGAAAAGTGACCTCAGTATTGAAAAATACCAGTCAGCGGTTTTATCCAACTCGAACGAAATTCATCTTCAATAAAGAAATTTTAACTTAACTTGACAAAATCAAGCAAACACGTTTTATCTCTCGCCTCTAAATGAAGCCTTAGGACAGGCTAAGCAAATAAACAAACGTGTACATGTAATACGCATCTGCAGACGTTTAAAACGTGGGAGAATGAGTCTGAACGAAGGTCGCGTAAAAGCGTCGGAACAAACATTACATGATAAGAAAGAAAAGAAAAAATAAAGACTGAACACAAATTAGGAACATCAAGTAACTTATTACCAGTAAACCTGGTATTTATGTTTGACCATGCCACATGAAAGATCCGGCTAAGCAATAGATTCCTGTCTGCAATAAGCGCCCTCTTGGACTACCAACATTTCACTAATCACCTCGCCTACAGGCACTAAATCGAATTTTTACTGTAGAGTTGCACGGCTGTTCCAATGGTTCCGTTCTCAGTCCTTGTTTTTAAAAATGCGTAACTCACTGAATTGTATATGTTACTGCAGAATGTGATTGTGCTTCACATTTTCTCTGCCATTACCAGACAAATCTCCTCTCACTGGCATATTTCCACACATTTCCTATACATGTATTACTAGTAGGAATGTTAGCGCGTTAACGCTAAATGTAAACAATTTCCATGTGGTAATCATTTCACTGCGTGCTTGAGCAACTACTTGGTGTTGTGACCAAACATATTCGTTTTTGGTCATCAAATACTCCGTTTGGGGCTTGAAGAATATTAAATGTTAATGCGGTTTACATAATTTGTTTACAACATAGGATTTACTTGTTTTGCTTCTTGCTGGCATGATGCTCCGTTGTTACAAGTGATGTTCTTCCCCGTCACAGTTTTCCTCGCCTCCTGAAGACGATCTTCTTTGAATCAACAGATAATTTGATCCACCGGCACTTGAAACAACCGAGAATGATTTTGTTATTTCTCCTGGTATTTTTCCCACCGAAGTGGGATCCCTTTTCTTCGCGTTTTTCATCTCCGTCGAAGTGCCATTAGCTGGATGCTTCTTAACATTTTTCTTGACTTTTCTTTTCGGTCGAATTCGTCTTTTCGCAGCCGTTGAAATATCAGGAAGAGTCAAAGATTCACTGTGCAAATTTTCCGCCATTCTGTTAAACTTTTGAAAACCGTTCCTTTGGTTTACCGGCGGCAGCTTTGGAGACTGATCGCGCAGTTCGGGAATTTCTTCTTTGAAATCTAGCGGTGTTATTATTGGCATTATTTGACAAAGTGTTATCCAACTCAGATTCCAAGTTGATTGAAACATTCAGATTTTTCCTCTACATTTTGAGGGAAAATTAACTGTTTTCTGACATTAATCCTTCTTGATTGTTGTGGTATGACAAAAAATACAGTAAAGTTAGCAGTATATTGAGAAAGCAGTTCGCCAATTTGCTGTTTTAAGATGGAAGCTTAATAGCTTTAGAAATTTGACATTTTCAGCGATTGCCAAGTGTTTTCGTTAATGGCCTTGTTATGCCGCAAACACCTGTCAAGGGAAATTGTTTAAAGAGGAAACTAGCTTCTCAGTCTCCAGTTCAATATAAAATATCACACCCACGTTCAAAGCAGTTTTTTTTTCCTCTTTCGATTCTGTTCAGTTCGGAAAACTTGTTTTTAAACTGAAAACCGAAAATCTCGAAAAGAGTTTAGAAGGGTTTTAAATTGACTACCACAAGCTAAGTAATTACGCGGAGCTCTACGATTGGTTAAGGAAATGTCTCACGTAACGTACTTTCTTATACGGTATTTAATTTTTAAGCAATCGCTGGCACGTTTTCTCGTGGTTTGACAGGAAGACTTGATCCATTGCACTAGTTGCATTTAATTTATTCAAGGAAAGGACTACAGCAAGATTTTGGTCAGTCTCGGATTTTTATTCAAACCCGGGCTTTTCTCTCTTGTATCACTTGTTTTCAGGAGTTGAAGTTTTACTGCGATTAACTGGATGTTAATCCACTTTGAAAAAAGAACTTACGATCAAAGAATTTAATTGTAGGCCGAAGGAGAATTACGAAGTTGACACGGTTAACCCTATCGCGAGCAAACATTTGGTCGCAACAGGGAAAACAAATATACGAGAAACGTAGATTGAACGGAGTGGCCCTCGGAACAATTTCCTAATCCTGAATCAAAGAACAGTAGGAATATTTATGATGTCTCTGGCCATGCTAATCAAATGCTAATCAAAAATTAGTGGGGTTACACCATATAGCATAAACAAGTAAAAATTGGCGATAAGAAAGAACACCGTTCGGTGACATCGTGACACCATTTTCAAGTTCAAATGCAAAAAGATAAACTGTCAGAAAATTCGCTCGAGATTAACATACTTCGTAATTACATACGCAATGTACATGTAATCGTAATTGTTTAGTGCAGGAAATGCTGCTAATTAGAGATTAACACCATCTCTCAATGTCCAGTCGGACTCAATTCAAGCAAAACTATTTGCGTAACATTGTATATGTAATTACGAAGTATGTTAATCTTGAGCGAATATTCTGACAGTTAATCTTTTCGCATTTGAATTTGAAAATGGTGTCACGATGTCATAGAACGTTGTTCTTTCTTATCTCTAATTTTTACTTGTTTACGCTTTATGGTGTAACCCCACTAATGTTTGATTAGCATTTTCACGCATAAGAATACACAGTAATCCAGTGCAATACTACTGCGATTATCAATTGAGTAAGGCGGGACGAAAGTTTGGTCACCAAGTTTTAACGTAAAAATCGTGTTGTTGTCATGAGCAACTGGCTCCGTATCCATTGGCAACTTGTCGGCCTTTGACGTCATTGGCCGGGAAAGCGCGCGAAATTGAAGACAACGCGACAGGCGACCAACGGCTGTTGATAATGTTACCAACGGAAACGAGGTAAGTTGCCCGTGACAACGTTATAATGTTAAGGCCAAAACTTCGTAACCAAACTTCCCTCGTGCCTTACTCAACTGATAATCGTAGTAATTGAATGCCGTGCCAAAATGCTGACAAAGCCTGGAAAGCATGAAGTGAACTTTAATCAAGAAAAAAAAGCATAAGAAGCACTTATTGAATCTCTTTATTCATCGTAATTCTTATGATGATCTCGTAATGTAGTGCGTATCGTTTGGTGTAATATTTTGCGCCATACACGCACCTTCAGTTCAAAACTCAAAATCAATTTCAGTTAACTTCGTCAGTGTCATAACCAGCTTTCCAAACGTGGCAACGCCAAGGCTCTTTAAAAGAAAAGTAAACTACAAATTTATTCTATCCACGAGCATAGAATACCAACAGTATGCCAAACTGCTTTGTAATAAAAACTACACATTGTCTGACTCACATCAACATATTTTCATTCGTTGGCAACATTGAGATCACTGAATTCTTGCTACCTGCGTTAAATCTTCTTTTTGGCGTATTGCATTCGACTGAAACTATTTATTTACTTTAGTTATAGGCTGTGAGGAAAAACACCCAAATTCTGCAATTAGTTTTGAAACAGGTCTCGTCTATATAACCTAATGTTTCTTTTGGTTTGGTGATGTGCGCTTGGTATGTGATAGTTTTGTAGCATTCCACTGACTTGGATACACACCCTTAACATCACCTGTAGCTTTCTCTAGAACTCCAATGGCGGCCAAAGTCTTAAATTTTTAAATATAATCATAGCTCTAGTTATGCTAGTGAAATGAATCAATTTCGTTCTCTTTCCTTAAAATATGGAGGTTTTGAGTTCATTTCCCAATATCAGAACTGCAAATACTCGGCTTCTCTGGACGTGACGCTGTTGGTAGTAGGGATTTTAGTCAAAGACGAAGTCGACGCCTGAGGACGACCTCTGGTAAAAAGGGATATATATTTTACCTTTGAATTTCGCAATTATCTAGATCTGTTCAGCCCGCCGGTCGGTCTAAAAACTGCTCAAATTAAATACGTAACGCGAGAGAAAATACCAAAAATTCGCCATCGTGGCTCGAGTTCTGCAAAACACCCAGGACTTGGTCATTTTACGTTGTTGCTTTGCGGAGGACAACTAAGAAATATACAATTAAGGATTTTGATGTAAGCACACATCCATTGTTCTGCTCATTAAATCTTTTGTTTGGTGACGTTCTCGTTGCCGTTGCCGTTGTCGTTGTCTTCGTGGTTTGCTTTAACTCCCTAGCGTTACTACGCAGGAAAACTGGCACAAATCTTAACCATTTCTTTCAAGTCTCACAGTTAGCTATTCTGGTGGTTGAGCAAGGAAAATACAGTTGACAAAAGATGTACTCTGTCCACAGACCGTCTACTTTGTCTTGAGTTCGTCGAGATCGCAATTAGCAAAAGTATCAACCGGAGGGGATTTTAAAAAACGTCTGAACGCAAGGGAGTGGCCCAAGGGAAGGACAAAAGCTCTCCGCGCTAGAAGAAAAATTAACTCGTACCAAATAAATTAACGTCTGAGGACAAACTGAACAAAACGACGATCACATCACGGGCTTCAAACAAGATTAAGAGACCTTCGGGACACAATCTTTTTACAGGGTGAAGCTGGTCATGTTTGTGTGTAGGATACACTAAGTTGGAATATTTTTATATTCATTTGGTCGGCTTATTTGGTTATCGGCGAAGGGGAGGCCTAATGTTTGGAGGACTTTGTATATGGTTAACTTTATGTTTGGAAGTGATGCTGCATCTGGAACATTTTAGCCCTGATAAAACTAAACAGCACCGAATAGCTATAATTCTATGCAACTGTCCTGGATTATCAGCGACAGTCTCCAGGTTACAGAGAGTTTCCCGGATTGGTTCAAAAAATTGACTCGCGTAACTTACTTTCTCATGCGGTATTTTCCTTTTAACCAATCGTTCGCGCGTTTTCCAGCGGTTAGCACTCTAACACGCGTTTAAGAACAGGACTACAACAACATTTTGGTCAGTCTCGGCAATTATTCTAGCCCATCCTTCTCTTTCCTGTATTAGTGGTTGTCAAGAGGTAACGTTTTTCTACGTCAAAAAAAATGTGGAAGAGAAAAATCAAACCAAGCTTAAGAGAATTCTCTTGATCAAACACGAAAGACCGTCTTTGAGCCCGTTTTCAAACAACGAGGAGAGAGTTGAAAATACGACGCGCAGCGGAGTATTTTTGTTTGGAAATATGGTCAAAAACTGTCTTGAGTTTTTTATATATCTTCTCAATCGAAACTAAAGAAAACGCGGAGAAATAAAATCATAAAAACGGTCATCATTTCTTTTGTTTAAACTTGATGAATTATTAATGAATTTAAGAATAGACTTTGTAAAAGCAAACGATCAAAGAATTTGTAGGCCAAAGAATATGGTTAAATCTCGCGTATAACAACCTGGGCGATCAAGAGCCCACAGCTTGAAAATTACCATTTAAAGACTCATTTTTACGAAAACAAATTCAGCCTAAAATTTGGAACAGGTTGTAATTTGGAGAGCAAGTATAGCGTTGGTACAGAATCTGTTGTGTTTTATTGGAAGATTGTATAGGCAAAACATTAGCATTAATTTTTGAAGACATTACGTATACTCATACACAGGTAATTGTATCTGATCATCAGACTCATGAAATACAACCCAGTATTCTAAAGAGTGAGATTTATTGTTTACTTCCAGAAAATACCATACCTCCCAATTCCAATTCCAAGTAAGCCACATCCGTTTCTTTAATTTTTTTTGGTTGTACAGAACCCCTCCCCCCTCCCCCCCCCTTTCCTTTTCCTCCCCCCCCCCCCCCCCCCCCCTCCCCCCCCCCCCCCCACCCCCCACCACACACCCCCCCTCTCTTTTTTTTTTTTTTTTGGGTGTAAAAACCCCCCCCCCCCCCCCCCCCCCCCCCCCCCCCCCCCCCTCTGGACAGAAAATTATACGCTGTTATACGTGGGATTTTACTGTATTTATCTGCCTTCAACCAATATTTCCAATGGTAATGCAATTAACTGCATCAGAACCTTCGTCCAGAAGCAAACATTTCTGGTCACTTAAACATCGATTGTACGAAAGAGCCACCTGAACAGTTTCCTAGTCAAAGAGTAGGTTTCTCTGAGGTTTACGTAACTGACAGTGTTTGGTCTGATCTGATTGGTCAGCGACGCTCCGTGCTTATTCCGGGAGAAGAGAAAAGATTAAAGCGAAAAGAGAGGAAAAAAGTGAGGTGAAATGAAACGAAAATAGATAAAAGCAATAAATTCATCGACTGATTCAGTCATGTCAGCGTTTTATTGTTTTCTGACAACTTTGCAGGGCATGGTTCCATGTATCTAAAGTCTAGACCCTTGCATTTTAACTAAAACCGGTCAAACTTTTCTTCACATGCTGCTTCAGTATTACCTACAAAACAAAAGAAACGAAAGTTCACAGCCTACTAATGAAGAAATTGAACGTGAAATTAAACCTTGTTTTGCTTGTTGTACTGCTTAGCGAGGGACGGACCATTACACAAGTTATTGAGGGGATTGAGAATTCGTCACATACATGCATTTTTCAGTCAAATTTACCATGTTTAAATTTTTAAAAGCAAAACTATCTTTGATGGTAAAAATAGGTTATGTCTGTTATCGGTCCTTGAATGAGCTGAATGAACCGTTTCACCGATGTCACCGCAATATTAGCAATTGTTCGTAATTTTCAAATAAACAAAAAATCAATTCAAAATCATAGTTCAATGCATCATGCCATATTTAGTAAATCTACGAAGTTTCATAAGAATTCGTTGCACTCTCATAAACGTATGGACCCCAAACGTACAAAGAAATGTATCCCAGGGGACAAGCTTTGCCCCTCAGTATATATACATTTCTTTGTAAAAATTACCAAGTTAAGGATCCCATATTTTTATGAGTTTGCAACGAATTCTAATGAAAGTTGGCACATTTAGAAAATTCGGCATGATAAATCGAGCGGCGAAGTTTATTTTTTGTTTGAACGAAAACATCGGAAAAGCGTGACTCGACAAAAACCTCCATTCCTTTGGCGGTAATTCTTACCATGTATTGCATGTAAATATATAATCGCAGGTTTAATTGTCCCTAAATTAACTAATATGGATCCCATACTGCGTTGAAATAAAGTATCTTACTTTGTATTAAGCCTCCTGGAAGCGCATGAGAGTTTAAGAATTTCTTGAATCTTCGAGATAAGTTTGCTGAACTCAGCCACTTGAACCACGTTATCCTCTTTGCCATTAGCGATTTTTAACAACTCGGCCTTGTCCACTGACATACCAACACCAATAGCAATAATCTTAACGTTTTGTTCCTGTTTCAGTGAGAGAGAAAAAAAGGTTGTTCTAAATTTTCACTTCACTTAAGGAAATTTATCGACAAGTCATCCCTCTGTATGATAAAGAACGTATGCTGAACTATCCCTTCCCCACTTTATATAGGGGTTAAATCCGGTCCCGGGGGGTACTCCCTTATATGGGCTATATAGGTATGTGCGGCCCCAAAGGGTAGGGTTTTTCAGCCGTTTTGGTCATAAATAGGGTATCGATTTTGGCCATTTTGGTTGTAAACAGGGTATGGTTTTAGCACTCTAGTCTTGAATTGGGTATTTTTCTTAGAAGAAGCTACCTTTTCATCTTTATCGATAAAACCGTTAACAAGAGCCCTTCATAACTTATGCTTGGGGCAACTGTGTCAGCCGCAACGGCCATAAATAGGCTATCGAATTTTTGGACAGGTCATAAATAGGGTGGCAAAAAACGCAGATTTTGGTCATAACTTGGGTAAGCCAAGCTTGTTCGGTCAAGATGGCTGGATAGTGGCCTCCTTCTTTTTTAATGTATTTTTACTTTTTTTCAAATAGCCGAGAGGTAACCCTCTTCGCCCAACCCTCTCCTACTATTTTTACTCTGTTTTTGTTTTTTGTTTTTTTATTACCACAAATGGCTTCAGAACGTCCTGGTATTTTTTGGACCTCTTGCTTGTCTTCCCATCAGTGATAACTAGCAGTACATGCGGGACGTTTGGTCTAGCGCCTTTTTCAAGAGACAAAAATTCTTCCTTAGCCTCTTCCAACGCTCTGTCAGTCCTAGTCCCTCCCGGCTGGTACTTCATGTTTTCGATGGCAGCCTTTAGAAGCTTGGCATTCTCCGCCACGTCACCTTTGAAGTTCCAGTCCAGGTAGGCTCTGTGATTGTAGTGGATGACGGCCAGGTGTGTCATACGGTGCGAGACCGGCAGCTTATCAACAAGCTTGATTAAAAAATCTTTCGCGTGTTCGTAGTTGTCACGTCGTACGCTACTGGACGAGTCCAGTACAATGCCGACATCCATTACCTTTTGGCAATCTAGCAAAAGAGAAAGAAGGACGCGTCTTTCCATTAACCAAAGCCTCTCTCATCGTTACAACAAAAGATCAAATCCTGTGCCACTCTTTAACCCCATGTCTAACCAGTAGCGTGACAGGCGTAACTAGCACTCGTCCATAGTCACAGACATACAACCTTTACAAAGGCACGTTTTAGTCACACACCACACCCCTTAACAAAGTCAAAATCAGTTTAAAATAGTATTGCAACATTTAGAAGGAGTCACCCTCACCGTCACACGGATTTTCGTTACATTTGACTGATTCCTCTGGTTCACCCTCACATGGCCGCCCATTTCCCTGCCTGGGGGGATTGGTACAAGACCTCTCTCTCGTCTTCTCTCCCCCGCCGCAGGTCTTACTGCATTCTGTCCACTGAGACCAGTTGGTGTAATTTCCATCAACATCCGGGGTTTGGGGACCTGGATCTTAAAAACAAATGAACAAATTATATGCAAAGTTGAATCTCCTTTTACAAGAGAACATCGCATTATCTTGATGTTGTCTTCTCTTCTATTTATTGTCTGAATTTCAAAACAAACGGTACTGCTACAGAAACTGAGATGAGTTCCGACAGCATGGCAGCATTTTGCCTTACCGAGGCATTTTGCTGGGAACCATTTACACTCTTAGAGATGGAGAGACAAAGGGCGCTTTCCATTCAACCAAAAATTCCGAAAATTTCGAAACGGGAGCAAATTGTACGAAAATCTCCTGGGAAAGTTTCCAGAAAATCCAGAAAATGTTGAATTACCGAAAAGTGAAGTTTTCAACCGAAAATGCCGCGGGGAAAGTCAAATGGAGCAGAAATTCTCGGTACATGATTTTCTAAAATTTTGATATACCTCGCAGGGTTGTCCTCGTTTCCGGAAATTCTGAAAATGCTGCTCCATTCATCACTGGAAATTTTCAGAAATTCAAACCAAAATTGTTCATTGAATGGAAAGCGCTCAAAGTGAAGAGACACAGAGAGACAGTGGAAACAAAGGTTTTCCTCCCGACAGAGAAACACTGACATTTTGAGAAGCTGCGATACAACTGAGTTATTTTTTGCTACAATTAACTTACTTTCCGTCAGTTTGTAAACGTAGTTAGTCCATTGCGTGCCCACACACTCCTGGTTCGATGATTGGACGCACTCGGTTGGTTTGTTAAGATTCATGACGCACTTTTCATCCTCGGCTACTCCTTCACGGTTAAAGTTAAACTCGGCATTCTGTCCACTCCAACACTCACCATAAAACTGTAAACCAAAGACGGTGTAGCCTTTTGCAAGAGCTTTCTCAGCACATCGGCAGGCTAAGCTGAAAGAAAGGACAAAAATGCATGTACGTGTTATTATTAACTTTATATTTCACGTTGCAGTTATGTGTAGTCTGTACGTGTTGCGTGCCTACATACCATCAGTGAAATTTTTTTGGAAAACAGTAGACACACGCCAGTCTCTTAAATTAAGTTCGTTTAGAGGGATAATTCTCAATGATAGACTGTTTGTACCACGGGAAAAGGATGTTTGCTCCCGCCTGGAATTTGAACCAATCAACCTTCTTATAGAGCAAGCAGACCCCTTTACCTTCGTCTTCCTTTCCTTTCGCATAGTCATTTTCAACTCGTAAATTGCGTAAGCAAGTTAAGGGTTGTGGTGGTAGATCAGATTATGCAAATAACGGGTTGGTCCTGATCATCTAATAACTTCTCATCACAATTCTGCTGTTTCGCGGGTGCATATATAGGAAAACGAGTCACGTCACTGCGAGTGTCGCGCTAAAAATGGAACTGGTTGTTGAAATGGAAATGGCTGTTAAAACTTCTGCTTAATTTGTTGATCAGGGAAAGTGTTAGTGATAGCTTAAAACTGTTAGTTCAAATAACTCAGATGAATTGTGTATTTAAATTTCCGGTTCAATTGTTGGTCTGTTCATCTCAATGGTTCGGCGTACGTCACGCAACGGTGATGTCATGCTGCGAAATGTTTAATTCAAGTCACGAAAAGCTTGGCTTCTTCCTGTCAGCATTGTAAAGTTTCAGTTTTTAAATACCCATTCTGCTGTGAGCATGAGGCCCGGAGAAAAGGTATTTGCGGAAGTTAACTGCCAGAATCATTATTTTCAGTAAAAAAAGCGTTGGTATTGCCTATTATTTTCTTCTTAACAAAATTAGTGTTTAAAAGAATAATTTCATAGCTCAGAACAAACATTTTTTAACTGGGAAATTCACGAGTTTGCTCATAGAGCACTTTAATTTCACTCGCACGTGACTTAAAAAACTTGAGAGGCTTTTCGTAGTCTAATGTGCTATTAATGTTAATAACTGAACCTTGCATGTATATACCGTGTACGTGATAAGGACCATTGTCAAGTTTGTAACACGCGAATCCTTGCTTACAATGTTTGTTTCATTAGCACAAGCGACTTACTGTAAGTTTTTCAGCCTCAAGTTGAGCCACAAAAATATCAACTCAGAATATTGAGTGGGTATGATATGATTAACCGTGCCAAGAAATTTGAGCCCGAGGTATCAAATGCTTTAGGGTCACGGGTTTAAGACCCGGGCGGGGGGGACTCCCATATGGAATGGACGGGGATGCTCGTCGTCTCGCTTAGGGGTGTAAATTTCGGATTTTGGTCTCGCTTAGGGTGTTCTGGACAAAATGTCATTATTTTTAACCGTCAAGGTCTCGTCAAGGGTTGCACGCGAAGAAATAACAAAACAGAAAGAATTTTGATTCTTTATATTTACTCAATTCATATAAACAAAGTTTTCCATACCATTAATATCTAAAGTCCACTGTAACAAAATGTCTTT
>Ga0126338_10002493_pt1 | contig 12691 bp, 7 predicted proteins | sample OrbCmetagenome_2_FD_92529 | JGI IMG/M metagenome (GOLD analysis project Ga0126338, IMG submission 92529) | Coral microbial communities from Petempiche,Puerto Morelos, Mexico - Orbicella C C metagenome | ecosystem: Host-associated > Invertebrates > Cnidaria > Coral | place: Petempiche,Puerto... | reverse complement strand
AGTTTTTTGCCTACGTTTTAACTCGAAAACAAAGCAAAAACCAGCGACAAAAATACAGAACCACGTTTTTCTATTACATTGAAGACCACATGCAAAAATTCAGCTAATTTGGAGCAAAAAAAAAGAAAAGCAACCAAAATCGTCACTTATCCCCTTTTATGATTAGCTTCTTCAATTGTTGTGCGCAAATTCCATATGTATATGTTCAAATGCACATTACAATTAAAATACATAAAAAATGAATGCTACACGCTAAAAGTGAAATTTACAGTTTAAAAACTAAAATTCTAAAAAACTAAGTTATAGGTGAAAAATTACAAGCCTTAAAGTACAATTTATACCTAACTAAAATCTACAGTGGCCCACAACTGTCACGACAAAACAAAAAGTCACGGCACTACAAACTTAACTCACGGCAAGATAATGTTGTCTGACGGCAAAACAACGGATAAGAGGATTTAGATGACGTTTTGCACGACTAATAGAGTTATACTAAAACAATGAAATTATTCACTCTCGATTTCTATGCGTGATAGTTGACTTGGGCTGCGCCCTAGTCAGCTATCACGCAATAGAAATCTCGAGCTCATAATCTAATTGTTTATTAGTATAAATTTACAGTCAAACCTGCATATAACGGCCCTGTATATAGCGGTCACCCTGTGTATAACTAAAAGAGATGCAAATACGAATACTTTAGATTAAGAAATGTACCTTTACCACAGTCTTTGCAAAAGTTGGCATTTTGATAGACTAACGAACCACAAGAGCTGCAAAACATCATGAGCACGAGATAAGGAACACTGCACTAAAAATGGCGGTCTCCGAGCGAGCAGTGTGTTACTGTTACACGACATACCATTTGAAAAGCAAACAACAACCACTGACCAACTGCTGACCAACTTGATTTCTTTGTTTTGTCGTGAGTTAACTTTGTTTTGCTGTAAATTAGGGGTGTTCTGCCATGAGTTAATTTCTTTTTGTCGTGAATTAATGGTGCACTGCCGTGAGTTAATTTTGTTTTGTTGTCAGATAACATTATCTTGCCGTGAGTTAAGTTTGTACTGCTGTGACTTCTTGTTTTGCCGTGACAGTTGTGGGCCACCGTAAAAATCTAAAATTCTAAGAAATTACAATTCTATTCGGATTTTAATAAAAACGCTTTAGAAAACAAATATGTTTTAAGTTTGCCTTTAAAATCAGTAACAGTGTTCACAGATCTGATGGCCACAAGAAGAGCGTTCCAAAGTTTTGGGCCAGCATATGTAAAAGAGCGATCACCCAGTGTTGCCTTGGATAACGGCTTTGGATAACTAAGGAGGAGGCTGTCATTAGAGCTTCTTAGGTCACACCGTGAAGTTGATTTGATACTAATTAATGAATCTATATAGGTAGGCGCCAAACCCTTAAGAGCCTTAAATGTAATTAAAAGAATTTTGAACTCAATACGAAACTTCACTGGGAGCCAATGTAAATCAAAAAGGAGCAGTGTAATATGGCAAAATCTGCTTTGCTGGCAGATCAGTCTAGTGGCAGCATTCTGTATTCTTTGTAGCTTGTTTATACGGTATTCGGGAAGTCCATACAAAAGGCTGTTGCAATAATCAATCCTAGCAGTAATAAACGCATGTACAAGAGTCTCGGTACACTGTATATCATTATACATGACAGAATTTTTGATCTGTTTGGACCACAAATTTGTTTAATGATATTAATTCTTTGTTTAACTTGCTTTATGTCACTTTTGCAGGATTTGTTGGATCCTCAAACTAAACTGTTACAGTATGTCATTGCTCAGCCATATTCCCGTGATGTTATCTGTACCATGTTGGGTCTCAATAAACAGGTACTTTTGTTATATTTCTAACTTGGTGATGAAACACTGTTTTTTAGGCAAAATTAGGGTTAATATGCATTGTGAAATTCTCACTCTTTGTTAGTTATTATTATTAACTACTTATTAACCGAGAGTGAGGTCTTTACTGGAAAATCTCAGGGCAAGACCTTGCCATATTGACCGAGCATTAGCGAGGGCAATACGGCAAGGTCGAGGTTTGAGATTTTCCCGTAAAGACTGAACGTTTGAGGTTAATAAGTTGTTTATTATATGGCTTTTTGCTGTGTTTTTGCCTGTAATTGGCCCGTGGGCATTACAGGAGAATAATGCCCTACAATTAGCCAATCGGAGTGCGCATTATATCGGCTACAAGAACAAGCCATATGATAATATTTCTTAATGGTCTTGTCTTAGTGGTTACACAGTGTAATGAATATATTATCATGTAAAAACAAAGGACTAGAAAACTATTTCTTTTTGTCATTGTTCTCTTGCCCACTACATACTGTGGATATCATGACCATTTTAGTGCTTTGTTTTTCACGTTGCACGGGAGGAGGGTACTCTCCAAAACATCGGGTAGGGGTTGGTTGCTGGACCACAAAAACCCTTGCCTTGAACAAGACCAAGGACCCTGTTCCAGACTAAATGCCGAAGAAAGATACCCTGTTCCAGTTGAAATAGAGTAAATAATCCTATTCCAGACCATTTCCATAAGAAATATAGTTGTTATTGAACATAGATGACAGGCAAAATCTACATCAAATACCACATGTCAGATTCATCTGTTTGAATGAAGATCTGTCATGCATGTAACTACCACCATACAAAAGACTGTAGGTTTCAGAGGTCTGAGAGAGAAGCTTGTTGATTTTCAGGAAAACAATACCCTGTTCTAGATCAGTGAAATTTTTTTTATACTCTGTTCCGGACTGAAATGTTTGAAAAACATACCCTTTCTAGCAGCACATCCCTTGTGTAGCCCATAATTATAAGGGAATACCCCCTTCCCCACCCTGTTTCCAGTAAAATATGTTGGTAAGAGCTAACTAGTGCAAATCTCCAAATATGTTTAGGAAATCAAACACAGTTCAATAGTTTAAATCCTTAATCAAAACGTACATTTTTAAACTAGCTTTTGAAATTTGATATAATTTTTGGAATTTAGGATGTGATGTTCCTTTGATCATTGCATGTTAAAAGGCACAATATAAGACAGTTGTTAATTATTATATGAAATTGCACTTTTTACTTGGCTGCATTTCTAAGGAAAGCCTGCTAATAATTATTCAATGTAATAGCATGGAGTCACATCATAGATACTTATTATCAGGGACTTACTTCTTATTCTATTATTTAATACTGGATATTCCTTTTTCAGCAAAAGCAAAGATGTCCAGCTTTAGAAGAGCTGTTAGTTGACCTGATAGTTGTTGCCATGGAAAGATCAGAGGAGAATGAAGCCAGCATGAGTGAAACAGGATGTCAGTTGCTATGGCATCATTTGTCTAGCCACCTTATTTTCTTTGTGCTTTTCCAGTTTGCCAGCTTTCCACACATGGTCTTGTCTCTCTACACTAAGGTACACAGCTCACCCATGCCATATCAGTTTCCAAGACAGAAACCACACTTACTGCACCTTTCAATAAGTTGTGAATTCTGAAGTTCAGAACCTAAGGATTGCAACCCTCAAACATGACTTTTGAACAGGGGTTTCATTGAGGGCCGGGCACTGGGCAAATTGACTGGCCGTGAGGACGATTTTGCTTGGCAGGTTTGACCATCTAGTGGAAAGTTTTTCCTACAAAGAAGTTCAGGTCTAAAAGTTTTGCCCACCTGTGAAAACCAGTTGCCCTCTTGCTAAAAATGTTGATGAAACCCCTGCCTTTTGAATCTCTTAAAAGTGAACTTCTGTTTCCTGCAAGGTCCTCTAAGATTGTTGATGACAGTAAAAAACACAATTTTACCCTTGTTTGAGTGTGTTTCATGTTATTGAAAGGTGCAGTTAGCTGTAATACTTATCAGCTATGCTCAGCAAAAGTTGAAGAAACGTAAACTTTTTTAGCCAATACTCCATGTCCATCAGCGGGCTGACGTGATGTAGTCGATAAGTGCTAATGAGTGAAAAACTTTGCATTGAGCATTAACTCCAGAAATGATGTACACATATATGCACCAGACAGGTCAAACAGAAAATCTAAGCCTCAGTGTTATTTGAAACTGTGATCTCTGGAACCAAAGACAGTACTTCAATCCTTGCCCAATTCTTGGCTCAATAAATTGAGTGATGAGATCAGACAATAGAGCAAAATGACACCATTTGGAATACCCAGACGTGGAAAGCAATTTTGTTACTTTTCTGAAATATTTAAACCTCATCAGACTCTTCTCTACCATTAGAATAACTATTTGCAAAAGAAATAAGTCTAATACTTTTTTCAACTTCTGCTGCAAACTAAAGATTTTGTTCAATCTTAAGTATTGCTTTAAATTGACCAAACTGTCACCTCCCCCCCCCCCGCCCCCAATCCCCAAGTCTAATTCTTTCAAGTCTAATTCTTTTTGAGTCATACATGTAAGTTTCATTTTGCATACATTTCTTCTTAAATGAGTAGTTTCCTTTTCTCTTTGATTTGCAGCTAAGTGGAAGAAACCTTAAAAAGGGGAGGGATCATCTCATGTGGGTTCTACTGCAGTTTATTTCTGGAAGTGTCCAGAAAAATCCTGTAAGTAGACAATAGTAATCAATTGACAATGCTCTTGTCATTTTAAACTTTGTTACAGAGTAGTTTGCTACAAAAATTAGTTCTTTATTTATTTTTGCTAATCAAATTTGTAGCAAGGAGGTATTGATAAGTGTTAATCTTTTATATCACATTTTTATTTTGTAGTTGAGTGATTTCCGACCTGTAATGAAGTTGTTTGATTTACTTTACCCTGAGAAACAGGTTTGTGTAGATTTGACACAAGTCTCAGTTGCTTACTTATAGCAGCTGTATTATTTATAACTAATTCAAGATGAAAATGAGAGATGATTGTGGGAACTAATTCTGTTCGTCTTAGGAGAGGTGAATTATTTTAGTCTTGACTGCTGTTATCACAACTTTACTTAGCACAATCAACATGAAGCAATTCAAAATATTTAACAGTATTCTTGAATAGTGGTGACCCTGTTTCAGTTTTGGTATGTACACTGTACAGGCAAGGATTCATCAGTTGGGTGGCAAATTATACCTAGACTACACTTGATTAGCTACAGTATTGGAGATGTATTTGATAAAAATCAGGTCTGCTTGCACCTTACTCTGTGTACACTGTTTTGCACCTGTTTATTTAACATATTTTGCTATGTCACAGTCTGAGACTTATTAACCTTTTTCTTTTGTTCTGTTCCAGCCATTGCCACTCCCAGACATAACTGTGGCTGATTCAGTTCACTCATTAGCTATGGCCTGCATTTGGGTTCATTTAGCAAAGAAGGTAAAACTCCACTTTCAGATTTAAATCTTTGACTATATTCTTAAAATTCCTCTCGTTATTCTTTATACTGACTTTCCCAAATTAACTAAATGACTGTAGCAAGCTATTCATTTATGAAATCTGCAATAATTTTGATCTTATTAGAATGAAAAGCCAATCAATCAATCTTTTATTCATATTTCTAAGGCCCAGTCTGAGGATGTGACTTGGAGACCTGCTGTTCCTCACACACTTAAGGATCAAATTGAGTAAGTTCATATTTTTTAAACGCTTTTAATGAGATATCTATTACTGAGAGCAGAATCAATGAAATACAATCCTGATGGTATTGGTATTCTATGGCTCCTTTTAGGTGTTACACTATTCTATTTTTCTTTTCAGGTTTATACAAATGTCTTCTAGAACAGCTGCAGCTAACTCATTCTCCTTGACAAATTACAAGATTCCTCTTCTTTGTAATGCCTGTAAGTATATCAAACATAATGTTATCAAATAGCATACATTTCATGACAGTCCCTTTCATGCTCACTGAATAAGAGATGGAGAAATGCGACTGTGCTCGAGTGAGTTGAAAGTGTAAAAGGATAGGGAAGGGAGGGATGGGAAACAAGAAGCGTGATAGCGAGGAGAAGCAAGCGAGAGGGGAGACAACATGTTGCGGATGCTAACAGTCATAGGATTCTTACGTGAATTGGGCTGAAATGGGATGCAGAGCTCTTATGTATGCTCACTAAGTAAGGAAATGGAGCAAATGGTCAATCAAATGTTCACCCAACCAATCATCAAAAGCTTCATTTTGCATTTTTCTTAATGGAGAGTGGATAACTAGTTTGAACTCAGTTGGAGTACTAGTGTTGTTCAAAGTAAATACTGACATAAGAACAGCCACCCACTTTACTAAGATTTGTTTTAGACTACACATGTGTTGGCCCACTATCTACACAATCCTCTGTAGGAAAAAAGGGGGCAATTGGTACATTTACCTATAATTCTTTAACAATGCTCACAAAAGTGTACAGAAGAATTCTAAAATCTTCAAACCTAGCCTACACAATGTCGTTAGCACAGGGACAAATATTTTAAAAATTTAAATGGCTTTCCTTGTACTTTATGGGCTTTGCAAAGCTCGCATGGTATTGTGGTAAAATATACAGCCACCATCTTTTCATTCCTGTGGACACTAGAACAAGCTCTCAAGGTACAACTATTCTTTCAACAGACAGCACCAACCCGGATTGTTTCACTGTACCAATGGCTGTGCTGGTTGAAATGTGTTATGGAAACAACAAAGCAACAACACAGTTACCTGGCCCATCAAATACACTTGCTGCAGGGCCTACAGTTCCATGTCCAATGAGCCTGTTAGATTCACTCACTGTGCATGCAAAAATGAGGTATAGCTCTTCAAGTATTACATGGATGATTAAAGGTCTTGTTAAAGATTTTAGCCCTATAAATTTGATGGTGTCTTTGGGTGGCATGTTGGTCTAATGTTAATCAAATCAGACTCTGCATCTCAGAGCCTGGGTTAGATCTATTGCTTGCCAGCCAATTGCAGGGATCTAGTTACAAAAGTTGTAATTGGATAGCTGTTATTGGACACCCATGTGATTGCACGCCAAAGGGACAAATAAGTGCCCCTGGAAAACCAATCACCAATTTTGTTATAGATACGATGAAGGTGATTCCTTAGTATTGCATTGCGCATCCCTACTGCCCACGATTTTCGGGTCATTAGAGCACGCACATGAGCATGTGTGCGTACAAAAGAGATTTCCCTCAAACTAAGCTCGATAGCAAAATAAATGCTCCTTTTCTCTTTTTAAACGAGCACGGTGACCCCCACTTTTTATTTCATAATTTCAATGAGAACAATATCCTCAATAATTGAGAAAAAAAATTAGCAGAAATCTATGGCTACTTTTTTGGCAAATGAAATAAATACTACAGAGGGAGACATAACGGGCCCAACAACGCATGTCCAAATTATGTTTCCTTTAAAGGTTCAAAAAAATGAAGGGTATTTGAAGACATTTTTTGTGGGACGTAGATGAATAAACAATCAAAGAAATTCAAACTCTTTGTGATATAACACGCTGCATTGAAATATAATCGAGCTTATTTGTTGCTCATGGATATTACCAAAAGTCACCTTAATAACCATATTTGGCAGCATTGTGGCGTGAAAACAAGCATGGTGACCCCCTCTTTTTACTACGTTTTTAATATCTCCTTGTCCTGTAACAACAGCATAACAATTTGCATCAGAAATCTATGGCGGGTTCTTTTACTAGGGAATCACCTTAAATAGCCAATGTATCATTGCCAAATCTAGAATCTACAATTTACTGAATTATTTTTGTCCCTGTAGATGGTTATTTGTCTAGCGCTATTCAACTTGTGCGATTTCTACGTGTTTTCATCGGACAGAATAATCTAAGAGAATGTAGATAGCAGGCATGCACCTTGCTATTTTGAGAAAGATACCTGATTTTTGAATGTTGTTGCGCAGCACTTTATTCCCAGGCATCCATTTATTTTATTGTGAGGTCACTGAACAACAATGCACCAAAAATTCACGAAGACGTGATAATTGTAACAAACACCACTTGTTACAAAGCTAATGACAGATTTATCATGGGGCACTGGGAATAGTCCACTCCAGGCCACCCTCTCTTGGTTATGGTGCATCCTCAATTCTTATATCTGAAACTTGTCCGTTCTGTAAATGATTTGGTACGCCACTGTCTTAAATCAGTGTTTTCTGTTCAGTTTCATTCACAGCATTGTTAATCGTATCATCAAGTTAGGCAACACACCATCATCTTTTGCTCTGGCCCCAGCATTGGTGGAAACTTACAGTCGCCTGCTTGTCTATATGGAAATTGAGTCACTGGGAATCAAAGGATTCATTAGTAAGACTGATCATAAACATTGTTACTTTCCAATTAATTTAGAAATTCTCCCTTTTGGTGACAATAATGATAATGATAGTGATAGTGATAGTGATAGTGATTCCATGTGGACATGTTCAAATGCGCATTTAAACTCAAATTATATAAAACTAAAGACACAGCGGTGTATGAGCTCTGGATTAAGAAGTCCAATGTTTGGGATTTGTCAGGTCCTGGTCATAGTTTCAGTGTTGGAACAGGTGTAAAATTACTCGAGCGCAATTTGTTGGAACAATGCTAAGAGGTTGCTAGTGATAGACAACTAGCAATCAATGTAAGGGAAATAACAATAGTCCTGGTGACTTCATGCTGCAGAAATTGTACTTAGGGATAATGGTGACGTGGAGGTTTGAAACCCTTTTAATAGGACTTGAAATTTGCGATCTGAGAACTTTGCGATGCAAAGATCTCATTTATTTTTTATGTCAAGCAATAGCTCTTTTCACGGTTAGGTTTTCTCATTTGCATTACAATGTAATCCAACATGGATGCGAGGCAACTTCAGGCTGAAACTACAACATGTCCCAGAATTGGCTTTCATACATGTTAGATTACATTTGTGATCTGAGGACTTTTATAGGAATAGAAACTTTGCGGTGACTTTTTGAAGGTGCACTGAGAAGTCAGAGAGACTTGGAGAGGGGGATAACTAATTTTGCAACCCAAAGTTCTCATTATGTATGTCAAGTTAATGGGACACTTTCATTCGCAAATGTGATTTAAATGCAAATAACATGGAGGCTTCCTTTGTTACAGTACTGAGGAAAAAAGGAGTTTTGCATGTGGGGTTCTGTTCTGAGTCATTGTCTTTCTTGGGTCTGGTTTTAACCTAATAGGACAGTTTTGGTATTCTAACTTAGTGGCTTGATGCGCACCTTCCCGTCACTTATCTACATAAGTACACCTCCCCTCCACCGCTGCAGAAGACAGAGTTAAAACTTACTGATAACTTACTCTGCAACGCATTATGACCCACTTAGCCGTGTGCAAGCGACACGGTGTAGTCTTTTATTCTTTCATTGTGGTCAAAATTCCTTTAAACTGAGATCATGTAAAAGAATGAGATGAAGTGATCAGATTGTTTGTTTGTACTATCTGCAGGTTCCTTGCTTCCCAATGTGTTCAAGAGTCATGCTTGGGGAATTCTCCACACATTGCTCGAGATGTTCAGTTACCGTCTGCATCACATTCAACCTCACTACAGAGTGACCCTGCTCTCTCATTTACACTCGCTTGCTGCCGTGCCACATACAAACCAGAATCAGCTTCATTTGTGGTAATTTACTCTTGATTTTTGACTAATTCTCAGGGAGCAGTTAAGGCGGGGGTGGGGGGTATAGTTAAATGTTACATTGTTGATACGATTTGGCGTTATTCTCTTGTTAGCTCGTGAAGGTTTCAGGCAGTCTTAAAATGCCGTCATAATTTAACAGCTGAAGGACCTGTGGACTTTTATACATTTTTCGGAAGATTTGTCAGAATTATATGTATGAAAAAGAAGAAAAGAACGGGGAATTAGAGGTAACTGAAGTAAATGAGGAAAACTGAGGATGCAATGAAGATTGGGTCCTGATGGTTACCAATTCAGAAAACACAGGAGACATTTACTTCCGGCTGAGGAACTAACCAATAGAAACGTTTCGGTAACCTAATTCATGCACACTGTATGAGCGTTCAAAAAAAGATTGTGCACGGTCGTGGACATTCCAACGTAAATCTTGTCATCTTTGTTTGCTCCTGTGAAGTTTGCCAGGCTTCATAACTATTCCCTTCTATTAACTATTGGCAAGACGCATGAAACAGTAACAACCCGTGTTTAAGAACCTGCACTTTTTGAAGTCTGGCAAAATAGTTTCTTGTATTTTGGGGTACTTATTGACAATTTAGGCTAAATAGGATGTTATTAGGTTCTTAATTTCTATGAAGGAGCTCGAGATATAGTTGTCGATTACCAGAAAAATAAACTTTGGTCCTTAAATATATAGTTTTATTCACAACTGTATTATGAGAAGACTAACACAACTGATTACACAATGTATAGGAAGTGTTACCTCTAAAACAAGAGTTGGTAATTTAATTGTTTAATTAATTAAACAATTTAATTAATTTAATTTAATTGTAACCCACATACAAGAAACTTCTTGATCTTGCTTGGCTAAACAGGTTCTTACATCTTTGGGTTTTAGAATGGCAAATTTCTGCCAGCAGGTTCTTAAACCACTAGGTTCTTACACAGGGGTTTTTTTACTGTTTCTGATGATGGTGATTCTTGTACATCCAACAGTGTTGAGAGCACAGCCCTCAGGCTTATCACAGGATTAGGAAGCTCTGAAGTACAGCCACAACTGTCTCGCTTTAATGCTGAACCAAAACAGGTGAATAACAATAACCAAACTCTAAGAGGATCCTTGAATTGGGATCACATTGAAGTATTTTCTTTCATGAAGTGACAGTCTTCTTGTGGGGGTTACATATTTGTCTCTCAGTTAATCAACTCAAGACGCAGACGGGAAAGAAGATTCTATATATGATATATTTACTCTAATGTGAATCTTCCAAAGTTGACGTCAAGGTAGGTCTGTTCATCCTTCCATGAGAGACATCTACGAAAACTACACTGTATATCTTAGCTGTGTTTTACCGTGTTTGTAGTCAAAGTTGCACAAACCTTGAATTAGTAAAGAAAATAACTTCTATTTCAGATTTCTTTAGATGTTTTTAATATATCAAAAGAAAACCTAAACATAAATGACGGAATTAAAAACCTAAATGAAAATCACCAAATTGCCATTGAAATTGAGTCTTTACAAGAAGTAAGTCTATTTACAAATGAGTATTAGCAACGTTTTGTGTGAAGGTTTAGCACTTTCTGTTAAAGGGAGTGGTAAAGTTTCAGGCACATACTTGCAAGAGAAAAAATGCACCAAGAACCTCATTTTGTGGTCGTATTGTTAGGATAAGATATTATGTCTTTGGCAGTGCAATGATATGCTAATAACTATTAACATTGTTGTGAATTAATTTGCTTTCCCAGCTTTTGTCTGCTGAATCTGAGGAACTCAATCGAGCCCTTGTATTGACCATAGCACGGGCTATGCATATAACTTGTAAGTAAGCTCATCGATTAACATTCTATTCATGCTTTAGCATGCATCATTGAGCTATGACGCACGCCGGCGAGAAGTTTGGAGAGCAAGGAAGAAGCGTAAGAGTTGCTCGAAGCGCAGCCGCAACCATAGCTTCTTGAGTGCTCTCCAACCTACCCAAGTGCACTATAACCTGATGATGCACAGTTAAATTATGACTCACTTATTTTATAGCATTGCCAATGGAAATAAATTTCTCTAGCTAACCAAAGTTAACTTTCTCAGGCCATAAGCGTGCATAATTGGATTATGAAGCATGCTTGCATATACTGAGTTTTGCTAGCTATGCTATAAAGACAGTTAATGTTTTCCAGTAAAGGTGCAGGCAGACCTGTCACACCACTTTGGAAGAGACTATATCAGCAATTTTAACTGCGTGCTGGATTGTAACAGTTTCAAACAAGATTGTGTTGTTGACGTGTTTGTTACGGAATACGACAATATCTTTGTACCATCTTAATCTAGATTCTGGGCTGCTTTTTTTTTTTGGTAATATCACAAAATTGTTTATTTGTTCATAGCTGCAGAATCGAGTGTAAACTGGTATGAAGGAATTCTGAGAACTCTGATCACCAATACTCCACACAGGTATGTAAATAGTGACCATCCTACCAGGCTAAGTTTTATTGATCAAAATACATTTGAAAACATACACGCAAGTGAGAACTACGTATCTGCTTTTTGAAAAGTGGGAATCATTTCAGAGCGATTATTTCTTTTCGCAAAGCAAATTGTAACTATAGTAAGCCAGATTTCAGAGTGGTAATCTAATTAGTTCAGAGTCAGTTGTCTACTCTCCAGACTCTATTACCAGATTCTAATATCGGTGCCATGATCTTTTCCCGTCTGGTCTTGCTGCCCAGCTGCCAGAGAAACGGTCATCTAACCCTGAGGTCGTGCCTTCCAATTCTACCGGAAGGAAATACTTGGGTTGATTTCCAGCACTCCAAATTAATTCATGTAAATCTCTTCTTTCCAGCTTCTATGAATTCCCTGATCTGCTTTCGTGTTAATCTATTTAGCCAGTTGATCAGTCTACCAACTAATACCAGAAGCATATGTGATATGCTTCTGCTAATACATAATTAATTGGCTACACGACCCCTCAAGCATGTAGTGCTTAAACGATAATCGTGTTTTAAATAAAGGATTTTACTTTACTTTACTTTACTTTACTTTACTTACCAACAAGGGCTTTTTGTTCTTTTTGTGTTCTTAACAGCATCTCCATTTAGAAAAGCATTGTTCAGTCGGAAATTGTTTTTGACGATGCT
>Ga0126338_10002492_pt1 | contig 12691 bp, 8 predicted proteins | sample OrbCmetagenome_2_FD_92529 | JGI IMG/M metagenome (GOLD analysis project Ga0126338, IMG submission 92529) | Coral microbial communities from Petempiche,Puerto Morelos, Mexico - Orbicella C C metagenome | ecosystem: Host-associated > Invertebrates > Cnidaria > Coral | place: Petempiche,Puerto... | reverse complement strand
TTTATCTCGGAGAGAATATGCTTCCGTCCTCTGTCTGCATTCTGGAAACCGCGTGTTTGTAGTCTTCTTCAATTAAAATTCAGCGATGTTTTTAGTTCAACTAGTTTTATTCCATGAGAAATGTTGCCACATTTCGTTCCCTTAAAAATGTTTCTCACTCAGTTGCCGGCCGGTTTTCGTACGCAAATATTTAATATCATTATTAAAAAAAATTTGCATCGAAAATGACGATGCCGTTTCAGTTTTTAATGAAAAAAACAGACACGACAACTTGACCTGTGAATGAATTCCTAGACCGTTTAAAAATAGAATACATTTTCAAGAGTCTTTTGTAGAGAATAACCCACGCATCAAACAGTAACTGGAATCAAATATTAAAGAAAAACCTCACTAGTCAGGGTAAAATACGTGTTCTCTTACAGGAAAACATCAATAATTCAGCGTTAAATTGTATTTGACATTTCGAATTATTAATCAAACTGACCCTTAAACACGATTGAACGAAAAGTCATCGATTAAAACTCGGTGTTGTTTCATTTGACGACGTGACGCACGTTGTGACGTCAATCGTAGATATTGTTGATTCTCATGTGCCTACGTGCAACAAGAGATCGTATTAACCGTCTCCTTTTTTTGTTGCTAGAACTAACATAATTCGACGATGTAAAGCTGATTTGAGTTACTCGTGTAATACTTTGTCATCGAGAAAAACTGACCCCACTTGACGATGATGAAATGAGCAGTTACGAGTTCGATCATATTTTCGCGCAATACTGTTTGTATAGGTGCTAAGCTCCATAATTTGAATTCGTTTGTTGTTCAATACGTTTTTTCTCTCGTTATTCATTGCGCCTGACGTCACAATGTTTACCAACTATTAGCTGCTCTCAGCGCGTTTGATTCTGCCGGTATCGTGACAAAAGACACAAAGCTCTTTTGTGTCATGAAGCAATAGCGATCTGAATCGAATTATAAATTTGAGTCTTTTTCCGTTCCATTCTGTAATGGTTTCCTTAGCCTTCTTATTATAATACGCATCTGCCACGATGACGCCAGCTCAATTTAACAGCGTAATAGAACTATCACGATTCACTGGATTTTCACTTTGTTTCCTTTGCAGAAAAGACAGCAGCACTAGGAATTAGCAATTATCGCGGGAAATGTAATTAGCGATCAGCATCGCGTTATAACATAAATGAAAAACGCTAGCATGCTGTTCATTCTGTTTACTCGCCGTTTTCTTGCTAAATTATTGCTTAAATCTATCGGGGACTAAGTATACTTTTAAGTGCTGCTTCCTTTTTGATAACAACGTGTGTAAAAAAAGCACTTTATCGTTTTCTCAATTCCACCTTGTTTTAGTTTATCTCTGGCGAACCCATCATGGTTTTATGATTTCACTGCTTAAAAGAACTGACTCGAGTTTCACTGAGTTTTTCCCTTTCTTTACTGCATTGATCAAAATAAATGCACTGTGCATTGAATAAAATGCCATATAAAATGCTATAAAGGTTTGCAGCTGCAGTCGTCAATGGCATCGAAGACGATTTTAGCAAACAAGACGTAAATAACGGCGACGCCGCCAAACAATTTTGACATACAGCTTTTTTTTCCAGCGTGAAAGAGGAAAAAGAAGACTATGAATACACATTCAGGCTTAATCCACTCTTCCCCCACGCTGAAACACTGCACTGCACATTTCGATCAAACAGCTGTTAACTAACCCTTTTTCCAAGAATATCTTTCGACTGTTTCGCAATAGCCTTAATTTACGCTTGCATTGGTCAAACTTTCTTAAAATAGTTACATCTGTTCAACTGAGGTGAACGTGGGATCGTTCTATCTTCTCAGCTGATTTTCTTGCCTCTTAAATGTCAGACACGCTTTTTCAAATATTACCTTCCTGAGCTAATAAATATATTTTCAATTTTCTTTAATCACAGGTTCCCTAGCTGGTCATTTGCCGACTGGGCCCAGTTTGAACTGGACACTTTGGAAGATATTTTCAAGAGATCAGACTGGCAGGAGAGAGCCCTTAAACCTGCTCTGTCCTCAATTCTCGCCCCAGCTCTCTGCGCCGTTTACGGTAAGCACTAAAACGTTTGAAAATGGGATTGGGGATACTAAGCTCCATTCTCTCTCAGTACACTGGGTTGGCGCTTTGATTACGTTTGCTCAGTGAATTCGAGACTTTTAGAGAACAAGGCATGCAATTCATAAGATGCATTCAAACCTTCCGTGCTGTTCCAAAAAAATAAACTATAGATTGTTTAGTGAAATGCAGAGTGTTCTTATCTTTTCTTTGCAACTAAAAACTATCAACCAGGGGTCGGCCAGGTTGTTCGATTCGAAAGTCGGGTAACGCTAACCCAGTATTAAACATTAACGGAAGTATCGATTTTTCTTCTATAAAAATGTTTTCACTTTTTATGTTTTGTGTAGTTTGAGATTATACAAGTTCAATACTGAAGTATAAACAATATAAAGTAAAAACCTCACCGAAAAAATACAAGACTAAAATTAATTCTCGCTAATCCTGGGTTAGCTTAAGCGGATCTGAACAGCTCGGCGCTATGGTGTATATGAAGTCACCCGTTCTCTGCTGGTATTACTGTGTTAACGTTCTTTAATTATTGTAATAATTGCTACTTATGATGCGTAATTTTAATTGCAAATTATCTCTACACTCTCTGATCGTATTTGCGTGTGTTTTGAATAAACTGGCTTGGTTTAAAGAGAGTTTTTAAGCATAAATATCAATTTTTTTTATCTGCTCAGCGTCATATGAAGACAAGTCCATCTCAAATCTCGAAGATGATCATGTCATTTGGGACCGTCATTACACTCTTAAGGTGCGTATGAACACAATAAATACCTTTGAGACTGAATCGAATTCCCAACGTAACGAGGAACTATGGTTACCACGGGTTTACAGTGGAAGAAACATATAGACAATGTGGTTTAATTTCTGGTTTTCATAGTTCTAGAAAATCGTATCTCCTTCTAACACTTGAGTGAAGAGCTCTAATGATACTATTATCAAATCGTAAACTTTACTAGTGCTCCTTCGTGAATTTTCCAAAAACGTCACACCAATAGCATGTAAACATGCACCAGCAATGAATTAGAAGTACGTCACGTTTCCCGCAACGTGGGCGAAGAAAGTTAACTCAGCCTTTTATGTTGTAGCAGTTTACGATTTTAAGAGTCAACTGTCTGCGGCCATTGTGCGTGCACTTGCTTACTAAGGAACAGTCTACAGTGGAAAATATATAGTTTTGCTTTTTCTTTTAACATACAAATCACATTTATAAATGCGCCCAGAGGAAGGGAACTTGTTTATTGGAAAGATGTTATCGGAAGTCACGGTAGGGCAATTTTATATGGTCTGAGAGTATATAAAAGGAAATTTATTGTCAAGAGCATCTTGTTTTTGTGCTGATGGCTGATACAATTTGTTTCTTTCCTGCAGGATTTGTCCAGCATTGAGGTGAAGATACAGCGAGCCGACAGCCCCACATCCTCGCGAAACAGCTTTTTCCTCCCGATTGGCGATGACCGTGAGAGACCTCGGTCACCGGAACTGCTGTACCCGCCTATTGCTAACATAGCCGAGGTAATGAACATTAAGGCTTTTAAGGAGCAAATCACCTTTTACAACTTTGTTTCTATACAGCACAGAAGGGATCCAATAATACATATAGAGACGACAGAGGCACATGTTTATGCACGTTTGAAGGAATTCTTAATTGCACGACATTTGCGACCGCGCTTGAGAGGACTGCTCGTGAAGGAAACATTTTTGCGCCCGCGCAGTTTCCTTGCAGTCTCTATATATTTACGTAACAGGAAGATTTCTGCTGTTCAGTCACAGTTTATTTGCGAAGTGTTTCTTCGTTTTGAGTTGCCATGGACCCATTTCGAACTTTCTCAGATTTCCATCAGTTCTGAATTAAACGAGCAAAAGTCCCACGATAAAGAAAAGCCAGGACTTATCTCCTTCTGCTTATCATCTTAAAGATTATAACACCACGTTCCCTGTCATTGCTTTATAACTCAGTATTCACCATAAAATAATTCATGATCACTTCACACATGCACTTCAACGTGACAATAATCTTTTAATATTTAATGAATGTGATCTGAGGCGACATTTCTCGAACACCACTACCATCTCTCAAAAAATTAAATTTATTCATAACGTACATGGTCTTCTCGTGACTACAAATTGAACAGCTTTCAGTCAACTTTTTATAGCAACGTCGATAATTTATATAGAGGCTAAATATGAATTTTATTTCGAATGGTATAAAAACAATATCTTGCTAAAGAGCGCTGCGAGTGAGTAAAATATTGTTTTAACACGAGAAAATAAATTTTTACAGGGCCGTGTAATCTTCTTTTTATTTCATGGACACGAAACTATCGCTCGTCATTTTCGCTGACTGTTTGCATAAACAACCGTAAAAAAGCGGGAAATGACCTCATCAATTTCCTCACCAATGAGGAAATGGAAAAGACGTCACTCGTGATCCTAAATATGACCAAATATAGTTTCCTAAGAATTTGGCGAGTGGTGAATTTTCCAGTAAAACACTTGTGTCTGTATAAAATGAAATTGCGAAAGATTTATTGCAGCAATTTAACCTAAAACACAGCTTTTATCTTTCTTCTTTTTGGCAGATTAAAGAAAAGCTTCCCCCGCCATGCGATTCCGGAAGATCTTCGCCAATCTTCGTCTCAGGATACGAAGCCGAAAGACAAAGAAATGACATCAAGCAATTCGGACGCGAAGTGGCTTCCAAACTCGCCGAGAGAAGAGCTGAATACGCTAAGAGGAGGATGAATCAACTTCAGGAAGAAAATGAAATAATTGAGGTAAGAATTTTTTGTACGTAATTGGGAACATTTTAAGTTAATTCTCGAGTTGGTATAATTGGCACAGGTTTTGCATATTAAGTCATTGTAGTCAGAACAAGCCATGTTTTCTGAGTTTCCTGGGTGATTTGTTTTAATCAGAAACTTTTTTTCCGATATTTTAGCGCAACATAGAGGAGGCAGTCAAAAGTAAAATGAAACAGCTTCAAATGGCGGACCACTTAGAGAAGGACGGAACATTCCTGAAGGACAGGAGAGCCAAACTATGGAGACGGTGCGCAAATATGGCGGAAATCCTGGCCAAAGAAGAAACAGAGGCGATATTATGGCAGAAAAGATACAAAGAAGCCATTGCAGTTGTGTCTGGAAGCTTTGCTTTTTTCTAATCTCGTATGTTGATAGGCATGTACGTGCTGTTAGAAGGCGGTGTGATGGTTCGTTCAGACGGAGACGAGGAGACGAAACTATGACGAGTCTCGTCATGAGAACGGGTCCTGTCAAAAGAAAGAAGACCCAGGACCGCAGCAGCTCCCAATCCCAGAAATGAAATTGCGGAGTCAAAGATGGTTATTTTTCTCCCGTCCTGAATGATACCTGACAATTTTGTATAAAAAATAAGACCGAGTAAAAGATCTACGAAAAAATAAAGGCATCACAAGAGAGGCCGGTCTCGAGTAAAATGTCAGTTCTGAGAATGAAAATGAAAGATATAAACAAGAACGAGGATACATACTGTCTCAATGTGATGCGATTTTCTTCCTTGTGAAAACGGGTCTACAAAATTACATTTAATTCGAAGGAGATCACCGAGGCAATTAACGTGGTTGAGACCGAAGAGGACTGGAAAGTATTACGAACGGGAGACTTGAACAAAACATAAAACATTTAGGCGTCGAAACAGTTCATGATGCACCAGTAATTGAACTGAATATTTATTGTAAACTTTTTATATAAATTGAACTGTTTTGGGAAAACGTTTGACTTCAGTATAGCTTCTTTCTTGTTCGAAATCTTTCTGCCGATCGACCGCAGTATACTACCATGGATTTTTTATTTGCTGTGCATGACGATCAGCAGACCAAAGGCTACTGAAAAAATGATGTGACATTTATTGAACAAGGATTTACCAGCAATATAAAGTTAAAATCAATTATAAGATACTTTACAATTAATTTAACACACTCTTTCTAAAACAAACAAATCGATATTTCATTACTTTTTCAAACGCATGACGGATGCTTCGAGAAAATTCCAAAGCGAAAGATCGAGATTTTTATTGCCATTTGCATGATGTAATAGGTCTTTAAAATATTTTCTCGCATTCACGTGTGCTCTATACGTAAATCACGCAAAAAAAAAAAATTGTGTGAGCGCGTAACGTAAAGTAAGCGCGCGGAAACATATAGTAAGAATACTGGTTAGGATACAAATCGTGGAGTAAAACCAATTTTAAAAAAATGAATATTTTGAAATCTTTGGTCCTCTTCTTTTAATCTCGTAGTCTTTTTGGTACTCGCGGTTTTTTCAGGGTTTTTTTTTTATAAACGATCTCCGAAAGTAGATATGCTGATTGCTAATTATAACCATATGCTTGATATGCTTGAGATGCTTGTCTTACTTGACATGCTTGACTTACTTGAGGTACTTGACTTACTTGAGATTCTTGCCTTACTTGAGACGCATGTCGTACTTGAGTTTCTTGACGTACTTGAGATTCTTGTCTTACTTGACATGCTTGACTTACTTAGACCCAACCTAAGTTTTCGGGCATGTGCATTTTGGCAGAACTGTTTTAGAAAAAGCGAGAAGCACTTAATTTCAAATATATTTTGTTCTTTTTATTTCGCAATTCGTCGCAACGAGTAATCTTACTCTGGAAGTCATTTCCGCACTTCACATAGCAGGAATTTTGAAAAAAATCAATTGCATAGAAAGGGACGCAACTGCGCATGCGTACTGCCGCAATTGAAGAAAGATGACCGTTATGTTAGTTATTTCAACCGTTTCAATAACCCTATACAAACTTTACGAATATAGCCATGATATAGCTCATCATTACCGACATCTTGTTAGAAATTGCAAGAATAACATGAATTTCCACTGAACGCATCCCACAAGGGCCAACCAGCGGTTGGGGAATAATATGATTAGTGGAACTAGTTGTTTGATATCATCAGTTAGGGTGATCCTTACCTGTAGCCCCTCGGGGCACAGTGAGGAACGTGATGAGAGAGAGGAAATGATTCCACGTGAGTTAGACCTCTCGGACCAGGTGGCCACAACACCCACCGGGAACTCCCCTCTGACACCCTGCTGATGTACATAGTACAGAAAACCATAATGTTAAATGGGAAACCTTCACCAATTTGGTGTGGCTTCTTCCCCGCGTTAATACAGTTCATCGCTTTTTCTTCGCACCCAAGTAAAAATGACGATTTGAAAATGAGCAATACTCGCTACGATCAATTCGAATGCCAACCTCGATCCCAGGCTCTCTCCTTTGCCAACGACAAGGGAGGTAAGAGAGAGAGCCTGGGTCGAGGTTGTTTGCTTCAAAGAGTTCCTCGATTTTGTTCGCCTCCAACTTCCGGTTTGCGTGCTAGTTTATCTTCAAGTTTTTGCCCTTTTTTTGTAAAAAAATACTTGTAACCAGATTTTAGCATTCTACATGTAAATGACATGATACACCATGAATTGTCCAACATATCCAAAAATTTTAAATACCATACACAACTGAAAAATTGACTTTGACTCAAAAAATTTGAGACTCCTAATAAGCAGTGTTGATTTTATTCTCTCATTCTAGAAGAAAAAATTACTTCAACATAATAAATACTCTGTACAACTTTTGTACACCTTCATATGAACGAATATTATTGATGAAAATATATATTTACATCTATTCACAAATGTCTTGCATATTTATAAAATAATCTCAGAAGTCCCAGCTTGCAAAAGATATTTGTATAAAATCAATTTCAAATTACCTTGCTACGTTACTAACAACAGTTTTACACAATTAATTCACCTAATAAAAACCTCTCAAAAACATTTGCTTTTTTGACCAATTTTTCTCTCTTGAATACTCTATTCATGTGAGAAATGACTAGAATCTAGAAAGGAAGTAAAAGAAATATATATCCTTTCAAGATAATTTTAGATTGGTCAGTGTTTTTGTACAGGACCAATTATTTAGACAATGCTCTTTCTGGTCTTGATGTGCTGCTTCATCATTGCTAGGCTTGATTTCAGCCGCCCTCTCAAGTCCAGTCTACACTGGTAATCGAGCCTACTTGAATGTTCTCTTCGTCCACTGAATAGGAGAGTGTGAACATGATGCTTTAATCAGGAGGGGAAAACATCCCTCCCATTCTCCTTATAAAAGCTTTTCAGATCGCAGGAATCTCATCGGTGTACTGAAGCTTCAAAAGGAGGTACAAATGTTCCTCACATTTCTCCGTATGACAGCTTTTCAGATCACAGAAATCTTGTCCGCAGTTTCAATCACAGGACACCCACTGATTTCCTGGACCACAGAAGTTCTGTCTGCATCATGGTCACAACATATCCAAGGTCCCTGTTGTTATGACACAATGCATGTCTTTGCATCCAGTACTACATTAGCTGAATCACTGTCTAATCTTGGGATTCCATCTAAGAGCTGAAGATTTGGCAAAATTCTGAAAACACTACAGCAAGAGAAAAAAAAAGATTTGGTTAATTCATTTTTTTACTTTAAAAAAGCTATGTTAGCATAGCAGGCACGCAAAAAATTAAGGAGTAGAGACAAACCAATTGTGGTCTATATTTCGTACAGGTTAAAACAATGCCCTTCTATGGTAAATATGACTGATAAAGCTACATGTCATAGTATTTGATATCTTCGTTTTTCCTTAATGTTCATAACTGGTCACTTAGGTTAATTATGCTCCTGGTCCAACTGCATCAATTTATCACAACACAATAAAAAGACATTCTTGCTTAGAAGCTGATCAACAGAATAGACTTACTGTTGCCGGTAGTTTGGATCTAATTCTACTGGATTTCCTTTGAGCACCAGGGATTGTATTCCTGTTTTTCTCAGCACCTCTAGTCCTTTTAGACTTTCTACATTATTTTGTTGCAGTGACAAGTGCTCCAACATAGGGGCTCTGGGAAGTTTCTGGAAATAGGAAAATATAGAAAGATTAATATCATTGTAATTTTGATTTCATTCCATGAATGACAATAACATTGATTTCATGACATCTTTTGCCGTTATGTGCAAATCAATGTTGTTTCTTTTCATGGTATGGAAAGTGATCCACATAAGTACGTAATAGGTGGCAATGGTACCTGCCCATCTGCCCTTCTGCCCAACTGACCGAGGGCAATTTACCTTTTCTAATATATTGAATCTTAATTCTGAAAAAAATAACAGCTTCAAAATATACAGAAGACTACATTAAACAAACTTAAGGCAGCAAAAATATATTACTTTCTTACCCTTAGGTCAGTGATAAAATTTCTCTGGAGGTAAAGATGTGTACATCTGAAATAATGAGACGAATAATTTTAGACTCTAAACACAAACTAGAACACGTCAAAATATAAAATAAGTTCCTGTAATCAGAATGCAATAAATATTTTTTTAAAAAAAAAAGTGAAATGATTTGTTTGGCTCAACCAAACTTCATCAGCACAATGAAAATGTGGATGTTGAAAAGGGTTACACTCTATATCATGTTCATTAGGGTCTTGAGGGAACTAAAACAGCGTCATAGACATTACATGAAGCTAATTCGGAGCCATGGTCTGGAGTACATTTTGTTAGTTTCAACTTTGAGGAGTAAAACTACAGTTCTAAATGTTGATTCATAATAACATTGAGACATAAACTCACCTTGGAAGCAACACAGTGCTCAAATCTTGTATCGAGTTTTCTATTAGTTGTAGGTTTTCACATCTGAGGAGTCTTCTGAGCACTCGCTGGAATTCCTTCTTCTGATAAGGATGACCAAGGTCTTGATATGACAGATTTACGGACTGTGAGGTTAAATACAAAGGGCTTTATCAATATCCAGTATATTTTCACAGTGACAGAATTTTGTTACATTAGCTAGATTGCTTTTGGTTGTTCCCAGTTAAAGTTGCTTAATACGAAAAATTGCTCATTTCCAAACAGCTGGCCTCTCATGCCAATAATAGTAATACATGTAACAATAAATATTAAATTTTTCACTGCAAGGCCTGACGGTGGTGCACAAAGTCCTAACATATGGATAACTTTGCATTCTGACATCTCTGTAAAATTAATGTTTGTGAGAATTTAAATTAAAATCGAATTGAATTGAATTGCAACAGAAAATTTTGAATTCTTTTATCATACTTAGATTTACGTCATTTAATAGCCACTAGCTTTTTAGTCTCACTTCATTTCAGGGTCTCACAAAATTTTAAAGTAAGTGGCTTTATTGTTGCAGCAGTGCCTAGTTTTACCATCTTTTTTCTAAAGAATCGGAGAAATAGTTCAACAGAGTAACTAGTTGAGATCATGATGCAGATGGCAGTTTGTCACTGGCAGTGCAAGGTACTCCTGACAAGCCTGCATTACATACCTCTGCATTTTCCCAGTTTTCCATCTTGTTCTTGTAGTTACGCACTCTTTTGGGTTTGTTCTTTTTCAATGGCAGACTTACTCGAAATTCTTCATCATCTGAGTCACCATATTCTAATTTTTCTTCCTCATCCAGCTTTCGCATATTTTCCAGTTTAAATCCCCTAGGATCTAGAGAAAAATGAGACCATATAACACATTAGACAAAACTTTGTTTGTATACTCCACTTTTAAAGATCTGTTTGTTGGATACAATGTGGAGACATCAAGGAGGATGGGATTTATTAGTAACACCATATCCTGAGAATTTTCCAAGTTCCTGTAAGAGTTGACTCATGGAAGAAATGAGAGGTGGGGGGGGGGGGGGGGGGGGGACTCCATGACATTCAATTATTCTTAAATTGTCCGGGATTCACAGCAAAAACTCATGAATCCTAAGCATATAAACTGAATGTGCATTGTCTACAAACTTTGTCTCCCCTGGAAAATTAGGAAATCAATGAAGACAAGCTTTTATAAGTTTTAATCACCTACTTCTTCTAACCCTGGGAGATCTTAACATGTTTCCCTTGATATCCATGTCCTCTAGTTCATGCCATTTGCTGTACCTGTACTTAGATGCAGGTAGCTGACGATAGTAGAGAAAAAAAAACCACATGGTCTTAATATTTTTAACTATATAACAAATTTAAATCACGCAAAAAAATGTCACCAGTGCTTTCATGAAAGAACCGGCATCAAGCTTACGCCAGCTGAAAAATCAGCTACACATCACACAAACTTTGACTACAGAAGAAAACGATGAGAAGATCGAAAGACTCTACAGCAATTTGATCTCTGGATTACGCGGCAGATTCCAAGTGCACGCTTCATTTGCCGCGAGTTGGTATGCAAACAAGCAACTCATTTCTCCTTACATAAGGCTACGACTGAAACCGCTCAGTCAAGCTTTGAGAATGAAATATTAATGGCTTAGGGCATCAAACTACGATGAACAACAGAACAGCTGAGCTTTCCTCTGATAAAACTAACTTACCGGCAGGACATCTTCGGCCTCGTAACTGGCATATGAGCGCTGTTCTTTAGCTTCTTCTTGAGCGCGATGCACCGTCAAAACTACAATAGGTACGGACGTGTAATTTTCTCTCTCCTCGCGAGACGACCTATAATATAACGTGAAAAGAATCTCGTTATTTTCATGCTTTTAATCATGCAGTAAACCAAAAAGCGAAGATAATAAAAGCACGATTACTTACTCTTCCCGATCAGACATTATTGGCACCGTCATGTTTGCTACGTCTCAGCTCGGAATTCTATATGCAAAGCGTTCTCGTCATTTCGTCGCGATATACGAAGAGCTTGTTTAGTGTAAGGGTTATGCTTAGGTCTCAGCGGCCAGAAATGATCTTATCGAAGCGATGAACGAGGCCAAATTTTGCTAAAAGTCACTCACAGAACCCAAAATACTCATCGATCACAAAGGTCGAGGGAGAGCCTTTGTCGTAATAAGTGGCGCTACACTGCCTTTGTGACGTCTGGTTACCTAGCAACATGGTAAATAAATAAGTACTTTGCGGCTTTGTTCGCAATAAGAAGTTTACAAATGTCCTGTTCATTGGTCGATAGAGCCATTGTTTTGCGATGTATGGGAAGTATTTGTTTCGCTGCTGGGCTACTGCGGAAGGTTTGTGTAACTAAGCACAGTAGCATTTTCCATATGTAAAGGGGCTGCCGGGATCGTGAAAGAAGCGACACAACTGTTCTTTCAAATCTGTTGCAATATTTCAGTTTTGTTCATAAGTTCCCTGTTTTACGATCTCTTGCCATCAAAGTATGTTGCACATTTATGGCGTGATGTGCAATTTATGACATTTATATTGGACTGTCCCACTTGACAAATGTGGAAACTACCGGCTGAATTTTTTTTTGCAAATCCTCAAAACATTTTTGCATTAGTCCAATAATAGTGTTTGTGCTAAAGCCTACTTTAGCGAAGTTTATTTCTGTCACTTACAACCCAAACGTGTAAAAGCGTATGTTACTGCCAAGCAAGCTCTGTAAATAAATGTTTAGCGGTAAGCGCGACAACTAAATCTTAAGAACGTTTTCTCGCAATGTGTACCTCTGTCCTTTTTCCAAATGGTTCGCTTACTCTAGTCCATAACGCTACACGTTGCTAGCATTTACGAGCTAGTCAAAAGGTTCAGCAAGCTTTAC
>Ga0126338_10002491_pt1 | contig 12697 bp, 9 predicted proteins | sample OrbCmetagenome_2_FD_92529 | JGI IMG/M metagenome (GOLD analysis project Ga0126338, IMG submission 92529) | Coral microbial communities from Petempiche,Puerto Morelos, Mexico - Orbicella C C metagenome | ecosystem: Host-associated > Invertebrates > Cnidaria > Coral | place: Petempiche,Puerto... | reverse complement strand
TAAAAGAAAATGGTGAACATTTTTGTATTTTAGTTTGCTACTTTGTCAACGCAAAATGAAACCGGTCTAGCTAGATGCCGGTCTAGATGGGAAAATCTAGACCACGGTCAATATTGATTTCAGTCTATAATATTCGTGATTCGGTAGTTCCCAGTCTTTGTGAGATGCAGCCATATAATAACAATCAATATAAACAATGAAAATCAATGATGAAGAAAGTTGTGAGTATCGATACCCCTAAGCAAGTCAACCAGCATCCCCAACCTTTTCATATGGGGTCCCTCCAGGCATGGCACATGCTGCTAGGTAGTATTTAGTTGTAGCCTGCGAGCAGGCTCTCGTGCATTGCAGCAGGAGCAAAGTCAATGAGAAAAGTCGCGAGAGATGAGTCAGTGAGTGAAGCAAGTCAGTGAGGGGCCTGGCACGAGAAATGAGTGACTCTCATTTTCACCAGCTGGCTTCACTTGCCCACTTGTGCCAGGCCCCTTCACTTCACTCACCAATGGCTTTGTTCATAATGGCTTTTTGCTCAAAGATGGCTTTGCTCTTGCTGCCAATGATGAGAGCCTGCTGGTAGGCTAATTTAGTTGTTAAATGTAGATCAAACTCATGGGTAAGGAAAACATAAATTATTCCACTTTTGGCAAGGTTCTGTAGATCATTGTGTACCATATGTATTCGTAATGTTAAAATGCTTACTCAAGTGCAATTAATGTGTAGTTCACCTTAACTGAGCTGTACTGTAGCTAGACAAATTCAAGATTAATTTTAGCTCAACATCTTCAGCTTGCCGTAATTTGAAAATTTGTAAAATAATTTAACAGTTTCAGTTCAGGAAAAAGCAAAGCCCAGTCTTTGTATTTGAGAATTGCTAAAATGTGCAATGTAAATAATTGCTCTGTTGTTTTTTCAGGATGCCCTTCATCTCAGCAGGAGACCATTTCTTCATGCGACAACAGTTGTCTTCATTGTGGTGCCAATACTGCAAGTGTGGTTTGCACAAAACATTTCATTTCTTCGATCTCTGCCATACATGTTTGTTGTAGCTGTTATTTCACACCACTTACGTGACGGGACCAGGCGTGGCTTATGGTTTTGGCCTTTTGGTAGTACACCACCTTTGCCGTACTGGCTGTACATAAGCTGTACTGTAGCCTTACCCTTCTTTATGAAGGAAATGAAACGTTCCTTAGACAAGATCGTTGTTATTCCTATATCAAGGCAAAACTCTGTTTTGGTGGATGTGTGAAAAAACGTTGATAAGATCATAATTAAATAAAGACCTATAAACTTTCCTCAATCTTCTTCGTCTATTCAGAGCCTTTTTTCTCCATTGAAAAGCGAGCGCACGAAAATGAGCGGGAAGCGCGAGAACGGTCGCGGAGCGGACGAATTTTTGCCCCGTCCACAATACGTCGAAGGAATTTGAAAACAGAGGTTTCACTCTAAAAACGCATCGAATGTTTTCCGTTCACACTACGCCTGAGGAATTTAAAAACCCAACAATAACCGATCATTTTGGATTTGTGTCAGAGGAAAACCCAATCAGGGAAATCACATAATTGTCGTGACGCCATCGTTTTCACAAAGCTCCATTTCAAAAATGTTTTCCGTTCACACGAAAACGAAAAGCCAGCGTTTTCAAATTCCTCCGGTTTGAAGAGTGTTTTCGAAAAGCTCCGCTTTTTCATACAAATTTCTCTGGCTTAGTGTGAAGGCTGCGTTAGATATGCCGAGATTCTCGTGCGTTTTCCTTATTTCATGGTCAATAGCAAGACATTGCTCTTGACCATACGCGCAGGTTTAACTTTTTGGAACCAGCGACATGTTGCCGCAACAAAATGTTGCTTTGAAAGTCGTCCAACGCCCAATGCTACACGATATTGATTTTCAATACAATTTCAGTGTTTGCGTTAAGTCTTAACACCACCTAATTAAATATAACGCTACCACCTTTGGGCCATAAAATCGAGGTCACGTACATTGAAGGGGTTCTTGAAAAAGAAATCGATCCCCTAGCGTTTTCATTTATTTTCCTTTTGTTGTTGTTGTTGTTGGTTGTTTCATTCTTTTTTTCATGCCAAATCATGTGACCGCAATAATGAGATGGTTTGGTCATCATCTGCTAAGTGCATCTCAGTGTATACACCCAGCTAATAAATCTTAAAGTGGGAGGCGCGGTGGCCTCATGGTTAGTGCGCTCGACTCCGGAGCGAGCGGTCCGGGTTCGAGCCCTGCCCGGGGACATTGTGTTGTGTTCTTGGGCAAGACAATTTATTCTCACTGTGCCTCTCTTCACCCAGGTGTTTAAATGGATACCGGCGAATTTAATGCTAGGGGTAACTAGCATCCCATCCAGGGGGGAATACAAATACTCCTCGTCATTTCATGCTACAGAAACCGGAATAGGCTCCTGCCTGATGGGCCACTTGGCTCGTATGCAAACTTTACCTTACCTTTAATAAATCTTAAAGAGTTGTAAGCCTGCCAAAAGTTTAAGTTAGCCATGCAGGGTTCGTACACGAATTTGTAGACATAATTCGACTTTTGCCAAACAAATTTTTCTTTTACAAAACGCAAGGTTTGGATCTCAGTCAAATCACACTTCATAAAAGCATAAACTGAAAACGCACAGTAACTACAATGTAATGCGGAAACACGATGGGGGAAGGGAGGTTCGGGGTTTTCGGTGGAACCCCCTCAGTTAAAAAAAAAGGAGGCATAACGCGCTGACTTGGCCTCAGCATGCTAGAAATCCCATTTCCGAGGACCACAAATTGAACAATTTTCCAGGGGAGGATGTCCCCGGAACCCCCCACCGGGGTCCGCCTTAGGTGGTCCGTATCTTGAACCCCCTTCTCTAAAATCCTGTATCCGCCCCAGACTCCGAGACGTTTTTTAACTTTATTTTTCTCTGACTTTATCCTTATCTTTTCCGTACTTCTTCCAGTTCTGGAAATGTAGGACCATGCATGTAGCACTGCGAGTTCACTACTAACGCTGACACTCAAATCGTCTGCTTCACAATCTTGCTTCAGCAGTTAATTTACCTCGACGAGCTCAAGTTGATATGTAAACTACATGGTTTCTCAACGCGCCCTAACCCAAGCATGATAATGCAAATTTTATTTTCCATATCCAGTCGTGAGCCTGATTCAGTTGGTTGGAAATCTTGTTTCGAGTCAGCTGAAGGGAAACCCATCACTGATCTCAACAATAAACATGATAAAAAGGTTTCTCTGTATAATGAGCATTTCGCGATGAACATGACATTTTACAGCAAAGAATAGCTTGACTGGTTAAGTTACTTTATTTCGATCGGAGGCTGTCGCATGACTCTACAGTCCTCGCCAAAATGGTTTGGGACATTTCTCTTTTTTCTCGAAGATCTTTCTCGCACACCCCCTGAACAATGTAAACTCTGGTAGATTTACGAGTTTGACTCTTGACATCCAACACTGTCCAGGGGAAGCGGGGCAGACCGAATTGCTGTTTTTATGGAAAAGTGGCAGCGTTCTTAACGTTTTGGCCAGGATTGTAGTCTGCTAATAAAGAGACCTCTCACCGCTTCTGACCCTCCGGCAACCAGCCAGGAGTGATATGAGGTGGCTGTCTCAACCTAACTCGTTCTCAGGGTGCAGGACGAAAGAGCCTAGGAACGAGTTTGTTTGTCATCTTGTACCACAATCTCGAGCCCAGAGTCTTACCACTTAGGTCTGCAGTTGGGCCGCGACTTAACGGCTGACCGAGCTGGAGAGAAGCTGGACTTGAAATTTCTTGTACCATTGGACGGTTTGTTTCAGATGGCCATTACTTTGTTTCACATTTATCAGATATAGTGCACTTTAAACAAAACACATGCAGTACATGATAATGGCGTTTTATTCAGCTAGGTGGTAGTGGTGGAGCAGTTGGAAATGATTACTCTATCGTAATTAATGTACCGAACAAGTTGGAGCTACTTAAATGAAAAAGAAAAAAAAAACTTGCTATGTATAGCACCTTTATAATTGATATTTGCTAATTAGTTTGCAGAATTTTAATAGTAAAATATCTCATTTTCCTCAAGTACATATCCTAACTACTTTAACACTTAAAAGATAAATTAGCGATAACCCTGTAAATGACTTCATTGCGAATTTATTTGATTGTACAATTCTTCTGGAATGCATTTAAATGCTCCACTAAGTTTTGTACTCTGTTGATTACTCTGTTGTGAGGCACATACGCAGTGTTTTGGGACTGAACCGTGGGCCCGGGGATTCATGGCCAACGTTGTTTGGACAGTGCCCCTCCGCCCCTGCCCCCCAGCGCGCGCCTGTCCCTTCCTCCCCTGGGCTCATGGCTGGAGTGTAGGGTTATATAGGCCAGGGAAAGTTATGCAGTCTAGGGGTTACCTGCCCAAAGTGGAGGCCTACGGATTTTCCCGCCAACCAATACACTGTTTGCACCGAGAGCCAATATTAACAAATTGAAGACTAACTAGAGAAATTAGTTGTTGATGATCGTTGTCGGTGAACCAAAGAACGACTTATACTACTGTCTACTGAGGAACAAAAGAAAATCCACCTTTTTGAAAAATAATTTGAGAAACCTCGACACGACAACGCAGACACATATGAAACTTCATTCACAAGTCGTGAAATCAACATTTTGTCACACAAGACTGCTGTCAAACTGTATTTCCGGAAGATCTCTTTTCTTTTTTTTCCCAGAGAAAAAGAACCATCCATTATCGTGTATATTAGATACTGAATTTGACCATCACTGTTATGGGCAGTTGCTGATGTTTCCGAGGTGAATCCTTACTTTAGGAAACGCAATGCCAGTGTATTCAACGTTCTTATAAAAATGAGATTTGAAATAAAAATAAAAGCACTGTCTAAAAAGTATAACATGGCACTGAAAACAGTAACAAAATGGAACCTTTTGAATTTACTTTTCAGCCGACACTGAGCTGTTGTTCTCATCTCAGAGAATGTTAGGGCTGCCACTGAGAAGGTGGCAAAGTTACAAAGTCAACCACAATGCTACTTCACAGTAATTTTTCATGCTTTAAGCCAATCAAAACACAGAATGCTTATAATTGTCCTTGGTCAATCGTGTATTAAGCCAAATTTACATGGACTTTTAGGCACTTACAGCTACACCCCACACTACGAGATCATGCTAAAATTCCTGAATACAGTCGAACCTCCGGTTGCGACCACCTCTCGTAAGCAACGTCTCCTCAGCGACCAGTCTCCCAAAATAACAAAATTTTCCAAGTCAAATCACTATATTTGGAACCTCTTATAAGCGACCACCTCTCGTAAGCGACCGTGATCACTTTTACAGCTGAAAGTTCGAAAAATTCTTTTGTTTTTAACCTCCCGTGAGCGACCTCTTGACAGATAATAGAGCGGAAATTGGATAATAAGGTGTTGTAACATTATCGCATTCCTGAGTAGTACAAGAAGCGGAAATTTTTTCAATGGGAAGTACCAGATTTTTCTCCAAATTGACTTTTCATATGAAGACAACTTTTAAAACATGGGTTAAAGATAACTGCACAGTATATGTTAACTGCAGTTAACATATGCTAATGAGGCAAAATTTTCACCCAATATGGTCTATGCACTCGTGAGCGACCACCTAGGCTTGAAATTTTGGATGGTCGCTTACGGATGGTTCGACTGTAGTATAATTTGTATTGCACTCAGCATTAGCAGCCACCATGTTTGGTTTTGTGATAACTTTGCTCTTAATCAAACTAAACTGCACTAATGCACGCTAACATACCGATAACCTTACTTATTTAAAGCACAGTGCAGACAGATCTTGATCTACACATGGTCCCTAAACCAACTTTGACACTGATCGTGAGCCATAACTCGACTGCGGTTTTCCATCCGTCAGGAGATTCTCTCGTTCCTCGCTGGGCTCACTAGACTGGCTCAATACGCGGCGCAATGGTTGTTTTGATTTTCTGCGCTGTCTCCGGCGTCGACGGTTCCGGACGTCTTCCAAGGTCCCCTCATCGGGAGGAGGAGGCAGATTTTGGTCATCAAATGCCCACACCCTGTGCAACGTGCCACGCCTCCAAGGAGCACGTGCAATCACGTGGCAAAACGTCACACCCCTGTGCCATAGCAAAGTCAAAAACTGTATAACTATGAGAAAGCCGTAGATGACGAGAAAAGAAAAACCCAGGAAATTGGTTCCCATGACCTGCAGGTGTTGCTGGCTGAGAAGAGCCATTATCAGGATTATCCAAATAGCGTTTGCCATCGCAAACACCATCAGAGTCTCGTTACGGAGATCTTCAAGCTTCTCTTTTAATTCTTCAACTGCCCCAAACACGGCTGACTCCGGTACAAGACAGGCTTGCCGCAGACCTGTGTGTAAAATCAACAAAGTCGAAAAAGCTGCGATGTCAGTTACATGTAGAAGAAACCTCCATTTAATAACATCTTTTTTTTTCACTTCGAAAAGTCAAATTTGTTATTTATCTATCTGCTTTTAAATGATGCGAACTTAACTCTACACTCCATACTCTATCTGCAGGTGACACATTGTCATCTACATTACATCTCATTCCAGTCCCTGCATAGCAACCCATGTACGCACAACAGACAATCACCCTATGGCTTCGTGCCGCTCAGTTTTTAAGACGGAAAGCATAGCGCAGAAACGATGGGTTGAAATCTTTCGATCCTGACTTTTTTTACGAATACAAGAGGGGTAGCTCGGTGACGGTATTTTCAGTTATTTTGGTTACGTACAAAATTACCTTTAAAATAAAGGAAACCTCAATATGGTAGCTTACTAAGATAGAAAAACATCAAAGAGATAATAATAAACCACAAACGAACAAGGATAGTGAAAGATTGAGAAGGTTAACACGGATTACAATGGACGAACTTGAAAAATTTAGGCTGTACTTTTCAAGATGCGCAAGCCGTGACGTAGTTTCATTACGGTGTTCGATCCAGCTTTCAAGATTGCTGTCTATCAAACAACAACTTCGCTGTCACAATTCTAAGTTGATCTAGAAACTTAACATGTATCTTCTTTTACAGAAAACTACCTCATGATCGTACAGAAATTGTGGGATAACCTGGAACGCCGGTCTAAAATTGCCTGTGATTAATCAGAAATCTAAATTAACACTTGACAAGATACAGTCATCACATGGCCAAATTCCACCATTAACCTTTCAGAAATCGGGAGGAAGAACGTTTCTGCATACAAACACAAAAACGCACAAGCGTTTTGTTTTACTTTGCAATAGACCATTTTACAGTTATCTGCTCAGTGAACTAGCCACTGGATGGCAGCGAGGCTGGAGTTGACCTTGTTTTGATTAAGATCTCAATGCTTTTGTTGTGTAAGTCAAGTTGTTTTTATGCTAACTCTCACTCACTCATCCTCTTCGCTTCTTCATGAGTGGAGCATAAGGCCACTAGTTGGCATTTAAATGAAAAAGCAGAGAGGTCTGTATCAAAGCAACGTCACCTCCAGCCTTGGTTGCATTCATAGGCCAGGAAAATTTACACACAACTGTTAACTGGCCTATTGTTCTTTGGGATTTTCAGATGAGAACGAAAGGTGACACCAATGGATTATCATAGTCAAATTCAGCCATCTCCCAGACTGATGGAAAACTAGAAAAGAGCACAACAACAGAAACTCGTTATTTACAAATACCTTCCCAAAACTGATATTCATGTCCAAGGTCTTGGTTATCCACCTTTAAATCCATGACCACCAATTTGCTTGTTTCTTCGCGTGCCCGACGAATTCTTCTCTGAGCTGAGAGATGTAGAAATTGTTATTTAATGTATTTATTTAGTAATTTCACATTTTGTACAGTTATAACGTGCTTTAAAACGACTTGAAAAAGGTAAGAACAGATTTTTCAGTGCTAAGCATTTCAGTTCCAAAATAATTCCTCTTCTAAGCTCATTGATTGGCAGTTATGGAACCATCCGTTCCGGAAGAATATTCTTTATTCCCCAGTCAGAAGTCCCCGACAACCTCTACAACATGAAGTGTTGTAGGCCCCAAAAGACCCCAGCTGGGGATTGGAGCTAGTGTTCCGGTGTTTTCAACACAGCAAGTAAAATCGCTTTTCAAACTCGTATTTAAGCAATCCTAGTGAATCTGAACTATTTACTAGCATGCCGACATGGAACAGAATGTTACCCCATGCAAGTTATTCTGACTGTTATTCTGGCCTGATAGTCTTGATTTCCTTACACCCTTTCCTTAGGATAAGACAAGCTAGATGGCTCCTAGCTCACGGGACTTATCTCTATTGGTAATCCACCTAACCCCCTCTGGATGGGTTGCTACTCCATCGCAGCCAACTGCTAAATTTTGCCGTGTTATCGGAATAATTCCCACATTCTCGTCCCCAGATGCTGCAATCCTTTTGTTCTTCGTGCTGATCAAAAGGATTGCAGCCTCTGGAGACAAGAATGAATTCCTCAGTACCCAACCTGGCCCCGAGGCTTAGGGGAATAAAACAAAATAAATTATTTATTCATCTTACATCCTCGATGTGATTTTTTGTTTTGTTTTGTTTTGTTTTGTTTTGCTTTGCTTTGCTTTGCTTTGCTTTGCTGTGCTGTGCTGTGCTGTGCTGTGCTGTGCTGTGCTGTGCTGTGCTGTGCTGTGCTGTGCTGTGCTGTGCTGTGCTGTGCTGTGCTTTGCTTTGCTTTGCTTTTTGTTTTGTTTTGTTTTTGTTTCACCTAAGCTTCGGAGCCAAGTTAGAATTTTAATATATCGAAAATGGCGTATTATGCACCTGGGTGGAAAAAAAAAACACTTTGAGAGTTAGTAAAGCGTGTTGTGCAAGGAAACAACCAAAAAACCCGCCAGTCCGTCAACTCATACTCCCTAGTGAGGAGTGCTCTGCACTTACCATCAGTGTCATATGGCTATCAGGATAACAGAAACCTACCTTCACTTGGGTACTGTACTCTCTGTATGGCCTTGTACATCTTATCTAAGTGTCCCGGTTTGATGATTCTGAAGGTCTCTTGCAGTGTTTCCTTGTTCATTATTTTTAGATCTTCTAGCATTCTTGGCTCTGTGTAGCCACTCTGAGTAAAGTTCTCCCAGTATTCATCAAGACCCAGTTCAGTTAACCAGTCTTCGACATTTTCCTAACCAAACAAAGCCACAAGAAATGTCTGGTCACTCGGATGAGTTCATATCTTCACCACAATCAAATAAATATGATGTATGGTTAAACCTCTAATTCTTGTTGAAGGCCTTCTTCATTTTTCACCTCCTACAAGAATTGAGCCTAAACTTTGGGACACAAACTCCTGTGCCTGCAAAATGTACTATCTGATACCTGTATTATATACCTGTATTAAAGGAACACATCTAGTGAGGGGAAACCACAATTTGTAGTTGGTATTGTAAGGAGAAAACCACCATGGTTCACGTTTTTTTTGGGGGGGACACTTTTTTTTCGGGGGGGGGGGGAAGGGAAGTCACGCCTTCCAGTCCCAAAGACAACATGCAGGATGCCTAAAATCAGTAACATGACTTACCGGCACTTCCTGTGGAATTTCTACTTGAGGGAGCTTCTCAATTTCAATCAGCAGCCTCTTTCGGTGACCACGTTTCTCAATGCCAATGGCTTTTAAGTGCTGTTTGGTTGGAAACGATATTCAGCATGACAGTATGACAATCTTTAAGACACAAGCAGCTTGAGAAATAGTTAAGTTTTAAACAAATCACATTGTATCATCGAAGACAGCACAAATGGAACTCTTGCCGTTCTCGTTTTAGACATTTTGACTGAAGTAAGAATATCTGCATTTGCTATGAATTGGAACATTTTTTCGCTCTTGTGTGAGATTCACTAAGGATTAGAGGAGACGAACACAAAATCAGAGGCAACTTTTCACGGTTTTTCTTGTTTTTTTTTTTAATCAACGGCTTAAACTGAGGGAAACGTAACCATTTTTGTTTTTACTTTAGCATTCTCTCAAATGTCCCCTAGCTTGAAGCCAAAGAGAACATTCCTCGAACAGAAAGAGCTAAAAACACAATTACTATTCCTGGAGCGAATACTAACCCTGTCTGTCATGCCAGCGATGAAGCTCACATTGTCATAGCCAGAGTCTCTGAAGTTGTTCAAGTACAGTTGCTGTAAAGAGAACGGAACAAAAAATAAGTATAGGCAATCACATGATTTCGAGGGCAATTTAGAACAAATAACCCCGTGCAAATTTTAAGAAGGCTAACAAATTCATCTTAGCGACAAATATTAGCCTGAGAAGGAAGTTTGAGGGCTCACATGTAGTTTTTTATACATAAAATTTCCTAGCAAACTACTAGGTTCCAAGCCCTTACCTGAAAATCCCTTTGAAGCCAGTCCTCCACTGGAGTTTCAGGATGCAGCCGGGGAAGTTTGGTTGCAAACGTAACCTTTTTGTCCCCAGGGTAACGGAATTTCATAAAACGTCCGCTAACCTCTTTTTGGCCTTCTACAAAGAAAAACAAACATATGCCACCATAACGAAACCAAACTCGTCTTATGAAGTCTTGGAAGCTCACAGCTCACTTCTCGAGGAAGACAACAGCTCAATATCCCCAAGTCAGTTACCTCGAATTCCCCGATACATGTATCTCAAACTCAAAGCATTTTCCCTTAGATTTGCTTTTTCAGATTTGATATCGCCTTTCTCAAAAGCCCCTGCCATCTCGAACTATTTCTGGTTTCCATTAGGGGTACGAGATGGACTCGAATAACGAAATAATCCAGAATAACGAGGAGAAAGACAAACAGAAATGAGCGTGCACAGTTAAGGTACCTGACGTAGTGCCGACAATGACCACTCAAAGATCAGTTCGAAACAGTGGGGAATTTATAATAAGCAAGGTCAATATAGATGATAGTTAATGACTGAAAAAGACAGGGCAAATAAATAAATAAATAAATAAATAAACAAACAAACAAACAAATAAATAAATATCAAATGATCTTTATGGAGGAAGCTCCCGTCACGTTGCGCGGTTTTCAGGGAGGAACTCAGTAACTAAGGTAAAATAGAGTAAAATAAAAAATAAAAACTAATCACAATCACATCCAAGTACTAATAAAATATGGAAAATCACCTTAATCTAAGGGCAATGCGTTTAGGTTCAAAATAACACGGAGCTCAAAAAAGCCGAGTTGGAATCAGCGGGGTCCAGCCCGGGGGTCCAGTGGGTGGCATTTGACGGATCACAATTTTTCTGACAACAACGCACAACTTCACTGTAACGCCAAAAAGATGTATCAATTAACAAGCACTTTTGTGCTTGTCTCCTTACAACACTGACCTCGAGTTAGAGACGGCTGCCGGCGTACTGGAGTGTGCTTCAGTGCTGACTTAGGCGGTGCCTCATCCAAGAGTTTAGTGGTATGGTCAGTGATACCAAATGAATCTGCATCACTCTCTTTACCAGGATCGTCTTCCTGAACAGAAACAACAGCGCCTTCATCTTCAGAAGGTTGCAAGCCACTGTCAGAGGTGGAATTCTCCTTGAATAAAACAAAACGGTTGAAGAATGATGCATTTTACACGAATTCTAGCAGTACACCAGCTTGTGCAGACACTGTACCAAATTTTGCAATAATCAATTTCTTTTTTTTTTTTTCTTTTTGTGATAAATCAACTTTTATTGTACAAATGTCTGATATCTAGTTACAATGATTGGGAATTAAGGTATCATCGTAGGTGGATTTACGAAAAATGCGAAAAATCTTTTTTTGGCAGTTCAAATTGAGAAGACTGAGATAAATATTTTGCAAAAAGAATGGGGGAAAGGGCTTTTTACTTTTTAACTTAAAGCAAAAAAACTATTTTTGAATATCATTAACCCCTTACAGCGCGTTGACACCTCTAATTAAAATTCACCGCCAGTTGTCACAAGTAACGCGAAATGCGGTGTGATATTTTATTTGTGCACGCGAACTGTTCCTGATCTGGTTGTTTCATCGCAAGTTGGCTTTCGTTCTTGTCAAATTTTCTTTATGTCAGGACGAAAAATTCTTGCCCATTTTCGTCTTCGAAGAGGTCGAAGAGGGGAAAATCTGGTGGAACCCACAGGTTCAGCGTCGAACAAGATCTTTGGCTCTGAGCGACCGTGGGTCGCACTGTAACCAAGAAGAATGGTTGAAGGAACTCGAGGACACTAGTTCCGCCAATGAACCTAAAGGACAAAATACAACAAGTGCTAGTCGCACGAAATTGTTGTAGAACGGACGCGATTCCGAAACTTCCACGAGAGAGTCAAGCGCAGATGTAGATGTGGACAATGTAGACCTCGAGATTTCCTCTTTTTCATGCTTTTTGGCTTCACGAGGCATGGTTTCAAAAAATGTGTGGAGAACGAAGAAGCCTAAACTTAACATAATACCCATGCCGCCGACGAAATCTTTTAAGTAAAAGATCACGGCAGTTTAACTTGTAGTTTGTCAATTCTCGGACGACTTCACTGCGACGCGGGTTTCCGCGCCAGAATATTAGTCGTCTGTTTATTTCAAGTTGTCATAACCCATTGTTGTGGTAAATTGACCCATGCAGACATCTGTCAGTGCGGAGGGGATTTTTAACACCTATTCATACAAATCTCATAAAAGGTTTTTCGTGTTTTTCTCGATAAAATAAAACTGCATATAAGGATGAACATTTTTAGTTCGTTTACG
>Ga0126338_10002489_pt1 | contig 12704 bp, 8 predicted proteins | sample OrbCmetagenome_2_FD_92529 | JGI IMG/M metagenome (GOLD analysis project Ga0126338, IMG submission 92529) | Coral microbial communities from Petempiche,Puerto Morelos, Mexico - Orbicella C C metagenome | ecosystem: Host-associated > Invertebrates > Cnidaria > Coral | place: Petempiche,Puerto... | reverse complement strand
TTTCAAACCAAAGAACCATAGAACCATACCCTTAACGTCGCCCCTGCTCTTTCCACCCAGAGAGCCTACATGACGTATCATGTGACAAACTACTGCAAAACAGGCACTGACCAGTTGATCCCACTGGTTACCTGAACCGAAAGTGGAACAATATGTCTACGTGCGCAAGTCTTGCTGATGAAAAAGAAGATAAAGCAGTTCCTCAGTTACACATTTGGATGAGCACGTAGGCATTTTGAACAAGCTTTTAACTCATTACGTGTCTAGCGGATGATTGATTAACTGATTGATTGACTGAATGGAACGTTTTAATAACTGATGTTGACTCAACAAAATGCTTACCTATCTTGGCTCTTCTTAATTCGCTCTCCTTTCTGGTCACTTTTTCGACCGGGAGATTTAGTAAGATGAGCTAGCTCATTGAGCTAGAAGAGACTCTGAACATTTTTTGATTACTGAGAATTCACGCTGATAGAGGTAGATAATAGCTTGATATTATTCGGAACAAAAGGATGCTATGATGAAAGAAAATCGTAGAGAAAAGTCTTCAGCATATTAGCTAGTCCAAGTATCACACGTTTCACCTTCACATTTGTCCCATTTAGAATTTCTATTAGTTGCTTGGGTTTAATTTTCTGCACCCGTTCATAACTGTGGTGTTGCCTTTTGTTCTCGCGTTTTACTAAAAATACAACTCTTAAATGCAAATTTTTGCCTAGTAGACAAGTTTCAGTCGATTGTAATCAAATCTACAAAAAAGGTAACAACTTGAAGATTTGAAAAATAGCATATATGAAACAAAAAGAGAAATGTTGGAGGACAAATTAATTTGAGGAACGCTGTTATCGAATTTGAATGCCAGATTAAAATCTTAAACATTTTTAATGTGGGCATTTTGCATAATCCTGTCAAATTTCGGTTGTTGACATAATTTAGAAATGTGTTGTTTTATCACAGAATCGAAAGGCAAGCAGGTTCTGACAGTTTACTGGTAGCTGAGAAAAGCATCTTTCCCACCAAAAGTAAGTTCATTGCAAAAGTAAGAGACGGATTGCAGGTGAGCTAAAGCTTGACTCTTGTCGAGTAAGTTTGTTCAGACAAACGACTTGCCCGTTAACTTAAGACCTTAAGACGACATTACGTTAATTCTCAACCCTGCTTTGACTGAACGTACATATTTTGTACATTTTCTTCTCTTCCTCAGTAATTTCACTGTGGCACTGCACTATAGAGAACTTTGGCTCCTTTGGCTCCTTTGGCCATTGCCTGCACACTTCTTTCTTGTCAAATGTAGTTTTGCATTTGTTTTCTCTTGCTTTTGTTTTTGTAACTAAAAACACTTTATTATAACAGAAATACTGTAGAGTGAATAAATGAACTTATTGAACTTGAACCCTTGGACTCTGTTGTTTCCAAAAATGACCACCATACATGATATTAGCCAATAGAATAATAAAGAATCTAGTCAACTATGAAATATTGCTTTTATGTACATCACAACAGTTTATTTCAACTAACATGGAAAGAAACGTTTGTATTGTAAGAAATAACTTTTGAATGAAACCTAATAACTTATATAATCAATTTCAGAGAGCCTAAGATGGACAGTAAATCTTCATTAACAAACACAAGTCGCATGGTTTAAAAATCTAGTTGGGGACTCTAAAAAGTGTTATCTCAATTTCGCGGAAAACTGTTTTTGTTTGCTTCAAAAAACGCATCAACAGGAAAAGAAAATCAAAATATTTTAATTAATCACTGAGCATTAGCAACGAATTGTACTAACGTCACAGCTTTATTTATGTCTCTTTTTCGAAATTATGCCAAATAGGTTTAATTGTGATTTCTCAAAAAAAAAATCGTTCTTACTTACTATATAGTAAAATGCTAGTTTTTGTTTTGGGGTTCTGTTCTCTGTTGACATGATCAAACTATCAAGAAGAGAAACCAAGGACACTATCTCCCATCTAGTGTTCCTCGTACCTATTCAAAGTCAGGATAAACTATCAGTGAGATTTCTTAAATCTAAACCGTGTGTTTGAAATAATTAAACATTTTTTCTCGATGAAATATTTATCGTGTTAGAATTACTTTCGAAGAAACGATTCGTTGTGTAAGTCCCAAGTTTTGTAAAAAACTTACCGTGGTAAATGGGCACATTGATGCAGGAAAGTATTCAGTCATGTTAATGACATGACCTGTTGGAACTTGTTGGAACCTGTTGGAATTGTGGTGTTTCAAAAAGCTTTAATGCTCTGAACCATCGATATCGATCCGAAGCAATATCTTTTAAGTTTTAGTCAGTCCGTCAGTCAGTCTCATTTGAGGTGAAAAAAGAGCTGAGAACGAAGTTTGAAAGCCCAGTCAAAATGTTAGCTTTGCTTATGAATTAATTAATTCTATGTGCACTTTAAGTCCACAAAGGGTATTTATTCCACCCGTTTTCTTTCATGGTCGCTTTGACGCCTTAACAGGAACAATTTTGACATATTTTGTCTATGTGTTTGACAATTTTATTTTGGCTTAAAATATGGCAAAAAATACACTGTCCTTTTAATGTAAGGAACTGGAATACATACACACATGTAAAATACTTCATTGATAATTAAAAGGCTTGGCTTTCTTTTCTTTTTCTTTAAATTGGTTTGAAGGGAGGGGAGGGAGAAGTCAGGAAAATTAAATTCTGTTGCGTTAATTAGTTGCCAGCAATATATATTGTTGCTATACCATATTACATACAGGAAGACATATTGAATTGTCTAAATTTAGGTCAAGGGTTTTGTCGTCTTCCGCAATTTGGTTTACATTCGTTAATGCATTGTATATAACGCTTGTCTCCTATTTATACGTGTCAGATAGCTGGATTATAAAGCACGCCTTAAGCAGTCTTTGAAAAGAACCTACTTTCTGGGAAATACCATCTATTCAATGACAAACCTGTATAAAGACCATAAAAGTTTCTCAATATGAATTATATTCAAAGGAGACTGACTTGTCAAACTCAGAGGTGTTGTTCTACAGTTGATTCAGTCGCCAATAAAAGGAAATTAAATATCATAAAATAAAGTGAACAGTGACACACGTAAACGATGACGTGCTTTCTTATCAAAGTTTACGCTTTCTCGTGTTATGCCAGTGCAGTTTTCACCGTCCTTTTGTTTTCAGTTGGCAAACTGATTGTCATTTTAATTTTGAAAGAAAATGACAAAGGAAAACCATCTAAATTGAATTACATCTTCTATTACTTTCACAGCGAAACTGATATTTCGAACTTTCTCGATCTCCGTATGTACTGTGTGTGTACTGATGTAGAAAATGTCATCTAAAAAGCGCAATATATTAATATGCAGCCAGCATGCAACACCAACAGTGTTTTTCAAAAAAAAAAAAAAGATTAATGTATAATTTTACAAAAAGATTTTCTCAGTAATTCATTATTCTCTAAGTAACTCGACTGCTCTTAAAAGTTCGCGTGCTGAATGTCCACAATTTAGTCAAAAGCAACTGGAATCTCTTCTGAACTACTCTAGAAATAAGTTTTATTGAATAATTCCTTTTAGAAGTTGTATTAGTCGGTAAAAAAAAATCTCTAAAAATTGCATTTTGATTTAAAGTTTCCGTTACCGCGGACACATATACCCCTGTTTTATTTTCCTTTGGGGAAAAAAATTGCTATCATAAAAAGTGTTGCGGTCTATTCCCTGAAGTTAATATTTAATGAATTACTTTTAAGTCACGGAGAAGAGGTCATAACTTACGACAATTTCCACTTCCTACTTGAATGTTTGCCCAGAATTAAAAACGTGTTACGGTTTGCAGCCTTTATTCAAGTGCGCAACGACTTTTACCTACATCGTGACTAAATTCGAAAAGTTTAATTATATGAAAAAAGTCCAATAAACATACTAAAGGAACGACGCAAAAAATTGTAATTAGTTGTGCGAGCAAAAACCACTTTTTAAAGTACTAGTAGTGCTCTTCGTTCCCAAATGAGTCATTACTTTGAAACGTGGTAATGCTTTGTAAATGTGTTGATTACATCTTGCACGAAAAAGTTTCAAACACTAGAAACAAAAAGAAGAATTAGTTTTCAAGTTTCATGTGAAATAAAAAGCAATAATAGCGGCCGGGGATTGACCGGCAGCGGCAAGGCATTATTCATATGTTCGGTTTTCTTTTCATGTGCTGTTTCTATTTCTTTCTTCCTAATTAAATTCATTGTTATTACACATTCTTAATTAAGATTAATTATAAAGCTTTCCTTTTCTTCTGAAAAATCGCATTTCCTCCCTGATGCACAATGGAGTGAGACTCTATTCAATTTGGCTAGAGAAACAGTTGAAGACGCTGGTGTGATTTTTTCTCGGTAAGAAATTTTTTCTGTGTCAAAATTATTATTTAAAAGCAAAATTTCTAAGCTCTAAGAAACGAAGGTTAATTTTCTGTAACTAAAAACAAGGTTGTTGTTCTTTCACAACGCTTGACGCTATCGGCTATTGACTAGCGGTGGTCGTGTACTCGAGTGACAATTTGTTTTCGTTAAACGGCCACTGTACATACTGACTAGTTCCTGTTTGCCATTATTTCAACGCGTACAATGCGTATAGCGTACGTATATTCGTTTCAGCGATATTTACCTTGTCAAGAGGGTGAGATGTACTGAATTACTATAACAAATGTTGCCCATGATTTCACATTTCACCATTTTTTTGCGTTTAAATCCGAGAAGATCTGAGAAGCTGAATTGATTACCCACATGGACATGTTTCTGTTGAATGAAGTGCCTGGGTTTGGGCGACCCACACTTTCCCACCCAAATGTTTGAATGTGTTAGGTTTCCTGAGTTTCCGATACTCGTTTGTACACCAGGGTGGGAAAACAGATAGGTACAATGAGAATTAATAGAGTCAGTGCTTTACTGACGCAAGTTGAGGATCTATGGTAGCTGCCCTCGAACTCTCGACTCAAGCCCTTGTTCTGTCGTCTCGTACACGTTAAACTGCCAAAAATCCTAAAAAAGAATTCCTTTTCAAATCTTAGACTTAAGTTGTAAAATAATGTTATTTTAACGAGACAAAAAAAAATCTGTTATGTAATTCTGTTTTATAAAGATCAAGATTTTAGTAATAAAAAATGATACAGCTTGTCCAAAAATGGTTCACTCGGCCTCTACACTAATGAAAATTTCATTTTGTAACCTAAATTGTTAGAAGTAGGTAAAGGATTCATTTATTCTCCTAAAAAAGATCAAAACTTTTATATTCATCATATATTTTGTGCCTTAAAAAAATAACACTATTGTTACTATGTAAGATATATCAAAGGGAGACAAATTAGTCGAAGTCTGATACCCTGAGAGGCATGACTGTGACAGTTTCATTTGAACAAATTCGAGACCAATTATTTTGAACGACTGGCGTGATATAAAGAAAACAACGCCATTAGAATGTGTCTCCGGGAAGTGGCTGTATGCAGGGGGGCTATAAAAGGTGGTGGAGCCAGCACGAATTTGTAAGACGCCACAAAAGAATATGTATCTATATTTGTTAATCTGCTAATTGTTTCGGTTATTTACCCACGGCTGTGTGTCTTTTTTTTTTTACCTCAACCAGAGTAAACTGTGACAGGTCAAAATGTTGAAAGAATTGTGGCTCACTAGCAGGGTCAAATTTGCATGTCAGAGACATATTTCTTGTCTGTCCTCCAAAGGAAATTACCGGAAGGAGGTCTGTCTCAATAATTTCGAACCGTGTTTCGAGAGTGACAATTATGAACCAAGTTACATGCCACAAAATCACATTTGAATAATGTACTTTAACTTCAGTTTATTTTGTATTGCAGAAATGAACATCTCTTCATCAACCGGTGGGAACGTTACCCTTTCCTGTACACTAGCCTCACGAAACATTGCTACCAAACTGGGTTTAACCGTCGCTTATGCTGTTGTGTTTATTATTGCCCTCTTCGGGAACTGTGCCATAATTTTGATAGCCAAAACAAAGAGGAGAATTCGAAAAGTGGCCTTCAATTTTTTCATCATCTCCATGGCAACAGCTGACATAATGGATGCTCTCATTGCTGTACCACTGACGGTGATTTATTTTCATAATGGGCCCCTCTGGTTCGGGGGATTACTTGGCGACATCAGCTGCAAAATTCTACACTTTCTCAATAATCTCTCGTTGGCAGCATCTGTTTTCACTCTGGCAGTGATCTCTGTTGACAGATACTTGGCGATCGTTCACGTCTTAAGGGAACCCCTTTCTAGAAGGAAGGTTAAACTGGCTGTGGTTTCACTGTGGTTGCTTGCATCTCTCCTGATGTCGACGTACCTTATCAAGTATAAAACACTTCTAAAGGAAGACGGGAGGCATCATTGTCATGGTGTTTGGGTCATGGATGACGGGGCAAAGAACTTCAGGATGTACCAGTACGAGACGGTAACAAGGTTTATCTTCATGTACGTCATCCCTCTCTTTTTGATGGCTGCCCTGTACTCTCTAATTATTCGCGTTCTGAAGAGGCGGCAGGCTTTTGGGGAAAACATGTCACAGATTCGCATTCAGCATCAAAACGTCACTGTGATAAAGATGCTTGTCACAGTCGTGCTTCTTTTTGCGTTTTGTTGGCTTCCAACTCACGTGGTGTCTTTGACGACTGCGTTCTCCTACGAAAAGATTCTCTGCTGGCCCATATCTCTGACCTTGACACTTTTCGTGCCATCTCATGCCAACAGTGCTATCAATCCGTGCATATATCTCATTTTCAACGAAAACTTTCGCAAAGGCCTCAAAGACCTCCTTATCAGATGCAGGAAAACGGGAAATCGCCGAATTCCTACGAAGAAGATAAAGCAGTGGCCCGGGTCCTCAACTCTTGAACGCGATCCAAACCGAGGAGGCATCAAGGGTTATTTTCGCCATCTTTCCAAGGAGAAGACCAGTGACTCTGATGACGTGTACGATACACGTTTATAGTCTGAACACAAACAAACTTTTAACATATTCTTTCTTTAATACGGGGGTCCTAGTCCACCGAACTTTTTGTCGGAAGGTTTAGTCATCGAAATTACATCCTAAGCAAACTAATCAAGTTTTAGAGGAACCGAGAGGGGCAATTCATAAATCAAGGAAACTTAGCGATGATTTGATTTCGTGATAATTTTTAGATTCGTAAAGGAATATACGTAAGAGACCTGCAATGGTTGAAAACTTAACTAATAACTGAGATTTCAGCACTTCCATCGAGGCCCCCTAAAATCATCCAACAATACCCAAGGGAGAAGAAAGCAGGTTTAAGACATTAAAGAAAAGTCGATTACTTACTTTATTACTTACGTTATGTAAGAGAAATATGGTAGCTTAATAGTAAATTAGAAGAGATAAATTAAATGGTACCTGTACTGCGACTTTTCACATTGCCTGATGCATGTATGTGTCAGTATATTATATGTATATCAAATTGACGATGTCTTAATTTAAGACGGAAAATCACCAATGTAACGGTCTTAGTAAATTAAGATTATATGTGACTGGCAATTTAAACAAAAGCCTGAGATTTGTGGAAACTAAAATGGTATATTAAGCACAATCTTTATTCGGTCATATTCAGACATGTACCTTTTCGCTGCTCGATATAAACAGTTAATAGTAGATCGCTTGACGCATGAGAGATATATCATGTATTTAGCCAACTAGCCACAAATAACAATAAAACATGTAATAAATAAAAAATTTTCGATGCTGTCGGGCTTTTGGTTATTCAGTCAAGAAAGTAGAGTAGTCAAAAGGCAGGTAAGAAAGCAACAACTAAACAGCCAACCAGTCAGCCACCTAAATAACCAACAAACCAACCTAACAAACAAACAACCAGCCAGACAGCCAGCCAGCCAGCCAGCCTGCCAGCCTACCAACTGACCAACCATCTTAACGTCAACTAACCAACCACCCTTGCTTAATTTGGCGCCTAAATTCAATTTATAGACTAATGGTAACGGGATTTGCCCAACTAGTTGTACTGCATGTGGAGGCGAATTATCAAACGCGGAGTTTAGGGGGCATTGTTTAGGCGGTGTTGGGCATCCAAGGACGGATGACTTGGTTCTTATTTTAAGTTCGACCGTTAAGCGTACGAACCAATGGTAGTATACAACTTTGACAGGCAGCAATGGTACGCTCCAGAACATATTCAAGCATGTAGCTAGGGTATTTTTTGGAGGAGGATGCTAAATTTTAAGCCTTTAGAGATTGGACAGAAAATGGCGATTTCGACAATTTTTAAAAGCAAACTAGCTCAACTCGCACTACACTCGCCTTCATCAAGAACAGATATTACTAAAAAATAAAAATCAGTTGTGTGAGATCAAAAACTACGCCAGCCATTTGTCTACGGAGAACTGGAAAAAGTGGCTAATCATTTTGATAGCTGAAATACCTCCCCCTCCCCCCCACCCCCCACCCCATTTCAAGGGACCGCCTTTGAGAATCCCAAGTCTTTGGTGCTTTAAAACAAAATCTACTTGATTCATTCAAGCACAAAAGAAAGATAGAGAAAATGTGATCGACTTTTGCACACAAGCTGCGTGGGATCTTGACGGAAGTTATCTCACACTGTTATTACATTTCTCATTTAGATACATACATCTTCCTTGTTCGCTTGTTTTGTTACTTTGTTTTATTTCCTCCTCTTAAGGCAAATTAAATTTAGCCATATATGTGCGATCACCTGAATCGAGATTATATTTGTATCCATATTATATTGGTTTTCCCCTGTTAATCTTTTGGTTTCTAAAGAACACCGCGTTTTCAATTGTTTTTAGGCTTCAAAAGAAAAGAAAGAAAAAAGAATTTCAAGTGTCAGGTATGGAAAAGAGCGATAAATACTCCAGCTACTCTGGTCAAAGCAGGCGTTGGTTTGAATAATAATTCATGCACGAAACTAACGCATCTGTATTTAAATAAGAGTGAAATTATTAAAAGACAGCGGATGCGGCCAAAGCTGAGGACCCTTATGCCACGTTTCAGGTAAACTCAGTTATTATTAACACGTTAAAAAGACAAAGGAACTTGAGTTTCCTTTCGGTCAAAATTGGTGGCTCATCAGCCCTTTTGTCAATCGGATACCTGATCCCAAAAACAATTGACCGTGAATGAATCGAAGATAGCCCATTGTATGAATTACCTCAGCAAACCTTCAGTATTGATTCTGATATTGATGAGATATTGATGAGATATCATAGAATTTGACTGCGACAGGAAAATCTTCTCACCAGTAGAAACTCTTTTCGCTTTGGCGTCTCCGATATATACATTGGATACTTTGTAGAGGTCATCGTGCCAAGCCAGACTCAGTACGGTCAGCCAGAATTCAGCAGCCAAAAGGGCGATACAGGTAAGAATCTGGACTCGAATGACTCGAATGACCACCTGATTGGTCAATCTTGTAAGGTAAGACTGCGTACGAGCCAAGTGGCCCATCAGGCCGGCGCTTATCCCGGTTTCTGTAGTATGAAGTGACTAGGAGTACTTCTAATCCCCTGGATGGGATGCTAGTCCATCGCAGGAACACCCCCAGCTTTAAGTTTGCCAGTACCCATTTATACACCTGGGTGGAGAGAGGCACAGCCGGAGAGTCAAGCGTCTTGCCCAAGAACACAACGTAATGCCCCTGGCCAGGGCTCGAACACGGACCGCTCGATTCGGAGACGAGCGCACTAACCATGAGGCCACCGCGCCTCTTGTACAAAGAATTAAATGTAACAATCATCGGCATCGCAGTTTCTTTCTATACAAACACGAAAGGGCAAAAACACCTGCGGAAAATCCTTTAATGAGAACACTAAATGAAACACAATGAACCAAAAAGTAGGAAGAAGTAGGTAATAATCCAACCGATAGTTGGAAAGTCTACAAATACTTTGTTGAAGTTGTAGCAGGCCGGTGCTTATCCCGGTTTCAGTAGCATGAAGCGACTAGGGGTATTTCTACTCCCCCCTGAATGGGATGCTAGTCCATCGCAGGGTTACCCCCAGGATTAAGTTCGCCTGGGTGGATAGAGGCAGTGGGTGGGGAGAGACACTGGGGAGGGCAACAACAAAAACACCTGCAGAAAATCCTTCAACAAGAACACTAAATGAAACACAATGAACCAAAAAGTAGAAGAAGTAGGTAATAATCCAACCGATAGTTGGAAAGTCTACAAATACTTTGTTGACGTTGTAGTGCTGTTGAACAAAGAAACAAACCTGATTGTTCTTTCAGCCAGTCCTTATATTATATCATCAGCTGCTTGGGCTTTTGCATTAGGTTCTTTTGACCTTGGGTGGGCGATAGCCTTTTAAGTGAATTATTCTGACAAACACGGATTTTTGATTTTAAGATCAGGTGAGATAGGAATATGCTAAAAATGGAAATTTTTATTGCCTTAGTGATCATTCTGTCCTTTGGTAGCTGGGTAGGACACACAATATTAATATCAGCATTAATACGTGGCATCACCTTGTGTCAGGCAAGTTGACCTTAGAAGCTGATCTGAGAGGCAACGAAGGATTTACAGGTAAGGATCTGGAAATGACTGTGAATAGTCTCACAAATTTACAAACTGCTACTTCAGCTTTTGGTGCATTCTTTTTTATAAAGCAGTTTCTTAGAAGCCATTGTTTTCATTCAGTTTCGCAACGTGTTGCCTTTCTATTCAAACACAAGTACAAAGTAGTTGTTTCAGGCGCGCAAACGTTTGCTATTTTATTACCGGGAATGCTTAGCGCGATGTGCATGCACTGCTAGAGAAGAAGAAAACTAGAAAACGGTAAAAGTTGAAACGTGGGTTTACGTTATATATGTGTGGCGTTAAAAAACGCGGTATATTCCTATCAATACTCGATAACATCGTTAAATGATAAATTTGGAATGTAATTTGAGGATGCGGCACTGTTTTAACAAATGCCTTTAATTCAAGTTGAAATATTTTCAACGAAACTTTTTCTCTTTGATTATTGATCATTCCTCCGTCAAAATCTAATCGAAACGTTTACCTCTCTTTCGCCATAGCGAGAACTCTTTCATAATTTAGAGATGGATATTTTCATCCTTTATTAATGATAAATTATTATTAAGATTTATTTCAAAAGTTATCGTACATATAGCGCTTCGATAAATCCAAAATTTCCATTACAAAGCTCTATCGAAATATTTATCGTGTGGAAAAAATTAGCAAGAAAAATAAGCGAGATAAAATCAGGATAAATGAAACCCGGCCAAAACAGAACAATACAATTAAATTGCAAAAACATTTCTTTTCTTTTTTCTTTGAACTATAAAGGTGGAAAACGACGTACACGAAAAGAGTAAAACATGGACTTCTGAGAGCTTTTTACAGCTATTTTTTTTTCTGATTGGCGTGCACAGTTGCCACTTGTTATGAAATCAGATAACCAGTTCGAATTTGTGTTTGGTTTTCAAACATTGCTTGTGACATCTATTCCGACAATTAATCACTAGCTGTAATTGCCATTTGAGATTTTAAAAGTTGTCGAGTAAAGCAATTACGTAAACCTCAGTGCCACGTCTGAAGGACACTAAGTTCTTAGAGCACTGAACTAATTTTCGGTCAAAATTATCTCTTCTCATTTAGAAATGGAGTCTTGGTATCAGCAAACTTTTTTCTGGGATATTTACTTTTTAGATAATTTTGTTGTACTTTTTCTCTTTCTTACTAGACCCCGATTGAGAGGTTTTTAATTTCAAAATGGCTAGATATTGCTCAACAGCTTACAGTTTGTTCTTCGTGTCAGTTGTTTTGGCAACTGCAATGGCGAATCGATGTCAGATTGTTTTGCTGAACCGTTGCAGAGCAGTTTACCAAGATGCTCTAGATGCTACTTCTACAGGCGAAGGGGGCCACTGCTTCAGGATGCAGGTATGACGAGAAAAGAGGTTAAAGTGCCTATGAAGTAAAAAATAATTGCGCCTATTTGAAAGGCTTTTCAAAGTAAAGAAGAATGGCATTGTCCTTTCTGGAATATCTTTTTTTGTTTTAGAGATATTTACGTTTTTGTATTATGCAAATGAGGAAAGTGATAACGTCACAGTAGGTGGTTCCACTAAAACAGCACAACACTCAATCGTGAATAACTCTAGAATTATTAAAGTAGTGTTCTTTAAACTTGGCACCAGAAATGAAAATCACAAAAGGAACAAAATAACATCCGTCATGCCGTTGCCATGACAACAGTTATGCTTCTGGTTCTGTTTTAATTAAGACTAAAATTCCCAGATTTTATCTTAAACAAGGATCATCCACTCCCAACAATCTAATGGGGAGAGTCAAGACAATATGAGAACCATGTGTGTTCCGAGCAAGACCCTCTGTCCCACTTTGAAAGGTTACAAATGGGGATATTTGTTTTTTCACAGAAAGAGACTGGAGCCAAGAATGTTGCCACGGCAACAACATAGTAGGTGTCATTCTGTTTCGTTTGTGATGTACATTGCTGGTACAAGTTCAAAGAATACTGCTTTAATATTTCTAGAGTTATTCTCGATTGCGTGTTGTGCTGTTTTGGTGGAACCACCTATGACATCATGACTTTCCTCATTTGCATAATACAAAAACGTGAATATTTCCAAACCGAAAAACGATATTCCAAAGAGGAAAACGCCATTCCTCTTTACTTTGAAAAGACTTTGAAAAAAGCAGCAATTATT
>Ga0126338_10002488_pt1 | contig 12705 bp, 4 predicted proteins | sample OrbCmetagenome_2_FD_92529 | JGI IMG/M metagenome (GOLD analysis project Ga0126338, IMG submission 92529) | Coral microbial communities from Petempiche,Puerto Morelos, Mexico - Orbicella C C metagenome | ecosystem: Host-associated > Invertebrates > Cnidaria > Coral | place: Petempiche,Puerto... | reverse complement strand
TTCTCTTGTTGTTTATTTATGCATTAATTAATTTGTTTGTTTTAGTTTCCTGCCTACATTTCTTAATTTCAGGTTTCATTTGCATGCTTGATTTACGGAACATAGTTAATTTGGGTAATTCTCATAGCCAGCATGTATGGACACTGACTCATGTCCTATGTCATCACTCTTTAGGCCTTAAACTCCCTCATCAAGTTTACACGTTAATTGGTAACCAGACAGGATCGGAATAAAGATTTTTAGTGGGGCGGGCTGACACCAAAAGTGAGATTTAAAAAGCCAATATTTGAGGTTCATTCGTTCTGGGGCTATCAGTGATCACAGATCACTTATCAACAAGAAATGAAAGTACAAACGTTCTGAATATCAATTAATTTATTTCACAAAAAGGGCTTTATAAGGAAGTGACAGGAAATCAAGAATATTGGTTGTCACAAGCTTCCAAAGTGGAAACCAGTATCTTTCATGCAAATTGTCTAAATTTTTATTTGTGGCGTGAGCGGCACTGGAATGCCATTACGCTTTATGCAAATATGAATTAGATGTAGCCGACCACTCTAACATTGCATTTATACTTCACCATTCGTTGTCGCCAATCCGACACGCATGAGTTCACAATATCACAACATCACATCAACGCTCTGCCCCCTTTCCACAAGCCATCGAGGGGGATTCCCTCGATTAGTACGCTATCTGATTGGCTGGCTTGTGGTAAATTGGACACGGGAAGGGGCGTGAAAAGTCATGACTCGAGCGATAAAGTGTTGAGTTTGTTTTTGTTATTCTAGGTAATGATAAAAGCGCACAGCAGTCATTCACATCAGCTAGAATTTTTCTACTACATATGATCACAAGACACTCTTAAACAATGTTCTCGAGTTTTTCTATTCTCTTGCCCGATTCCAGAATAACGATTAGTCATGCACAGTCACGTGTCGGTCAGCTTGAGTTACGAACCCCGGGAGGGGCGGAGAATCACTCAACAATAGACTTTCGTGTGGTCCTTGACCTCGTGACGTGAATGAAAGCACGATCATCTCAAGGTAGTTATCGCGCACGGAAGATACCTGCCGGGAGAGCAGATGGACCCGCGCTTGGAAAACACCGACAAGCATTTGTTATCATCATCTTCATCATTTTTACAGTCATCTTATATTAGTTTTAGCTATGAATAAATAATTTCATTGCGTAGAAGTGTAAAACTATAGGCTACATTCTTTGTTCTCCAACTCATGGTCAGAATATTTTTTGGTGCTGCGTTAATACTTGAAAGCAACTCGTTTCTTAGCGGATAAGTCTGTAACAAATACATTACATTACATTAGTAACCTCAAGCAAATATAATAAGAATGAGGAAAGGTTGGAGGTCAAAGGTTTCAGTGGCTTTTAGATCAATAGTGATAGAACTGCCTGAAACAGTGTGATTGATCTTTAGTCTCTTAGTGCATAACTAACATCGCTCTTGACTTAACTTAACTCGATTTTGGTTTTCTTAGACTTTTTTGTTTTAATATAGTTTTCAATAATCGTTTAGAGATGTCGATTGCCTAAGAATTCTTGTGTAATAAGAACCCTCCTTTCCTGTCTGAAGGAAAAAATAGCCTCATCACTCTCATCGTAATGGTCTTGACACTTGGACGCCTAGTCAACATTTGACAGTGAAAATGACTTTACCGGCTGAAAACTATGGAGTTCTGTTGACAGCACAATATGATGGTGATTTCAACCGGTGATAGAGAATGTCCCGAAATAAAATAACAGAAAAGAACAATAACTGCGCATCATGTTATAGATACATTAGGTCCGGCATTGAGAGTTCTTCCCACGGATGGTCAAAATTGAATACATTCTTAGGTCGATATGTATAACAAATGGTCTAGTTAACGAATAAATTCCATGTTGCTGTGCGTTTACTTGTCATTACGTGCAAGATACTTGTCGATGCATCACGAAACATTTTGGCAACAAAAACAGTTTTAAATTTTAGCGGGCCGTGCAGCAGAACACGGCCCGCTAAATTGACCAATCACAGCGCGTGTGCTAACTGAGAGATATAATAAAGAACAATATTTTCGAGACAATCTAAGATGCGCCGCGCGTCAGCGTGCCGCGCACTCTTTCAAACTTGCATCGCATGACGTAGCGCTCACTAAATTTACAACGTACCATTACGTCCCTCATAAGACGCAATGTGATTAGGGCTGATTTTGGTGTGTGTCTTGTACTGGCCTTCAAGACTACCGATATTCATCAAATCTTTATCATCATTGCAGCATTTACTCGAAAATAGATGTCGTCCAGAAACAACAAACAAACAGTCAGTCGGTTGGTAGGACAGAGGAAAAGCAACAGAGATAACAGAGGCCCGATACTCAAGTTCGTCGTCTCTTTCAAGCAACCCCGTTGCGTTGCACCTACTTAGTTCTATCTCAAACGAATAAGCTGTCTCCATAACGCCGCTCATGTTTGGAAGAATCGGGGGTCAAGTACTTTACGTGCAGAAATTTCCAGTGTAACTTACTGGTGAACAGATCTGACGGTGACTGTTTTAGTCTTGGTCTTTGCCCTCATAATTCTATGGAGCTTTTTTTCCTTTTTGCTCAGATCTAGCTTTCCAGACCATGATTTATCTAATCCGAGTCTGTAGAATTAGAGTCAACTTGGAATTAAGGTTTATGATATAGTATCTTGTACTCTCGGAATCTTATTGACTAATCGCGAACTGAAACTTAAGTTAACTCGAAAAGGGTATAAGAAACTGACTGAAAAACTTTGGTTAATTTAAAGATGATTAGCATTATTTAGTTTTCGATCAGATGGTACAATGTATGCATGAGTTCCGACGGGACAGACATGAAAGCATTGCCTCAATTGAATGGCCAGAGGATGTAGGAATTTACCTATGGAATTGGGTCCATCAGGCTACAGAAACAGGAAAATTAACTCACTATTGTAAAAAAAGTGGTCTTTAAAACTTCTGTAAGGGCGAAAAGTATAGATTGTGGTGAGGACGAAAAATCCCGTGTCGGAGAAGTGGCGCTACTGCCGTTCGACAGTGCAAGAAATGAGTGATATCAAGTAACCGTTGTCCTTCTCGTGTCTGGACTCAGATTGGTAAAAGCGACTGGTCAATTTGCTATTTCTTAATATGTCTTTCCGTAAGTGACTTCCACTTCGTTCTCTTGTCTGTTGTTAGGCCCTACCTGGCACGAGACTCCGGCGAAACTCCCGTTAACAGACTGGTAACCATGTGATATGACGCAAACGGTAATATTTGGAAGCCCGCTTGCTTCTGTTTGCGATCATTTCGATGGCTGTCCGTTTCAGGCTCTTTTTTAGCGAGTACGTGGACAGCGGGCGGAAAGGGGTTGAAAGTCGTATCCGTTTTTTCCCGCAAGTTAATTTAAGTGAATGGCTATCACTTTGCTTACCATAAAATAATGAATTGCCCTCGTATCAGTTACAAAAGAGACGGTGTTGAATTACGTGTCTCGCCGGAATTTTTTTTCCGAAACGTTTCATTTTGTTGTAGAAATTACCGGAAAATAGCCAACGGTAGGGATCAGTTTTGCCATGAACGATTTTAATAAACAACAATGAAATGATATATTATGACGATAATTACAATAAGTTACTCAATATATTGTTAGGTGTTTGATTTATGAAAGCGAAACATTAATTTGAATCAGAAGCATATCACCTCGACGAGGTGATATGCTTCTTTTTGAACTGATCACTAAGGAGTAACAAAGTTAAGCGATAAAAATTTTGAAACGATTATTGTTTTATTCATTTACGTGGTCTCAAACTCGTGCAAGACTTTGATTTTCGAATCGAAAGAAATCAATATCTTTAGTAAAAACTACCACTATATTGCGTGAGACACGACAAGGAAAAGATATCAATAATCAATATCTTGAGAAGCCTGGCCCATTTCTATAAATAGATCATGTAACGTCAATATTCAATGACGCCCTCGTCAATGAAAAGAAACTTCACTGGGTTGAGATGACGTAGTTGCTGAGGGGTATTCCCCGGGAATGCATTCAGTTGGCTTGAAATGCACAATAAATGACGTAACTCGACAGACGTCACGGATGACGCATTTTGAAATTAGGTGTTTCAATTTCCTGTTTCTTTAATAGACATTCGGTTCCGTACGGAGGTGATCCTTTACTTGTCCAATTTGGTGTCTTGTTTTTCTTTTCTTGGTAAGCTATTATCGTGAAGTTCCTGTTGAAAGTAATGGCGGTCCGGAAAGGGACTATTTATTGCCTGGCATGGCTGCCAAAGTCAAAATATAATAGTCAATAATGAGAGAGCCTCCTATATGTAACATTTAATCTGTAAATTAGAATTAACTTAGTAAAAGTGAATCAAGGAAAACTAAGTGGCAGAATAAGTTTATGCGAGAATCAATTGACCCATCAAGAAGAAGTTAAAAAATCGATAATTATTTTTATACTAATTTTTTTTCTAGTTGCTCAAAACTTATGACTTTTATCTTCTTTATATAAATGCAAATACGGTCATTTCTGTGAATCGATTTTCGATTGTCTCATTTTCGCGCTTAAATAATCCTGGCGGAAATAATAATTCAAAACAATGGAAATACTAAAGATAAATAAAAAAAACACTAGGAACTGGTCAGCAACAAGCCTGGATTGGGCTCACACCGCAATATTTTAACTGTTCAAAGGTCAACCCTATAAGAGATCACAGAGTGGGTTTTTAATTGATTTGCCATAATATTTATTGATTCATTCGTCCGTTTACCAGACGTCTTATCAGGTCATCTATCTATTTTCTCATATCGGAAGGATTTTGGAATCAATTAAAGGATTATTGGGGCAATTACCATGTAGTCATTACAGGTTCGATAATGAGAAGGACACTTAATCTTCACCATATTTCCGCCGACACGTATAACATACGTTTCTTTTCGTGTCACCACTAAACTTTATAGTGTTAATTAATATGTAATCACGGAAGAAGATGATTGTAGAACCGTATAGTAACAATTATCTTAATTTATCTTCGAACGTTCTTTACATCTAGTATTCCCCAATAGAATGAATATTCCATTTTCTTTTTTGTGTTTGAAGCTGATATTAAATCAAAAAGATGTTAAACTAGACAACGATTGTTTGAAGATAGCGTGATTAATTCAGCTCCTTAATCTCTGATTGTAATTCGTTTGCCGAAATAGGTTTTTAATTTACCATGGTAATAAGCGTAACCTAGGTTTTAAACATGCATGTTAATTAATTGCATATAAACAACGTCAATTAAATTCTGTGGAAAGAAAATAAGAAGCAAACTTGGTCTTTTCTAATGTGGGAAATTCTCCAATAAATGTAAGGTCTCGATTTCGAAAAAAGTTAAAAATCAGTCAGTCGAAACAAAGGTAAGCTACAAAAAGATCAGCCCATTTCATTTGCTCATTTTTTAATTTTTATCCTTTATACGCACACTTAGAAGTGTATTTTATATTATTTATACACATTTTACATGTAAAGCTATCTCTCAAGATGTTTCCCGGCCATCGAGTCGAAATTCCTTTCTGACTCTGTAATTCGTTTCATTTATTTGGGTAACAAGGTTATTGAAGGGAACTTCCTTCAAAATCAGCTGGGGTCACGTTTCACGGAAGTCACGATATATTTCATGTTCTCTTCCAACCACGCAGATAAGAAATAAAAGGAAAACCTTTTAGTCACCAAGGAAGCTCTATCCATGTTACCGGAAAATACACGATGCTAATGTTTGCTGGAATCTAAACAGTAAGACTTTTAAGTTCTGTTTTCAGAACGATCCAGGGGCCGACAACTGCAAATTTCTTCTTAGACTTCTTCAATCCAAAATAACTGCATTGAAAAAAGTCCGGGACAAAGATCCTATAAGTCAGTTTTTCGTTAGTTTTCCTTGGTCAACAACGTTTTACTGCAGTTATAAACCCTGCTGATTTTTCTTTTTCTTCGACGTAATGCTTTTAACCCACAGCACGATACAACATTTTAGACTGTAGCTCGATCGCTCCTGTCTTTAGTCGGAAACATGAAAGAAAAAAATTAAGTATAAATTTACACATGTTTTACTCAACTTTTTTTTCGTCGAGAACTTCCTGAAGTAAAGCGTTCGTGAAGTAAAGTTAAATCGTCCCGGTATACATTTTCGGTCTTATATTCAACGTCTTTTTAAAATTTTCGTTTCAAACAAAGCCTGTTCATTAGCTCTTTAAATGATTAATTAAGTTCTCGCGGCAAAGTTTCCCATTTCGCGTTAACGTATTCGGTTTCGTGACAAACAGGCGCTATTTGGAACGCCTGGCAAACTTCGTGGCGCGATAAAAATTCAATCAGCTGACGAAAAATTCTTCCACTTTGCCGCCGCGTCACTTACCACTGACCAATCAGCGCTCGTCAATGGAGGAGGAGCGGGCCGTTTTGATTGGCGTGGTCACTTCATGGGGGGTCGTGTTGTTCGCGCAAGGCTATTGCATATCTCAAGCATGCATGGCGGCATGCTACAAGGCTCCGAGGCCACTGAAATTCCCCTTCTTGGAGACTTTTGGACGCTTGCATGAAGAAACAAAACTGTTTCGTCTTTGAGAGGAAACTATCTACTTTCAAGGAAAATCGTTCGCGGAGTCGTGATCGTTTTAGGGAATTGGAAAAGTGCTATGATTTCGATTGTCGTTCTGCGTTTCTAGCTTCTTGACTGCGTTCGACCTGACGCGTTACCGAATTGCAAAGGTGGAGCATATCTGTTCTGGAAAGTGTGGTGGATTGCTTTGGATCGAATTAACGACAAAAAACTTTTGGAATCAAAGCAGTGTTTGCAGGACTCGAGGTGAAAAGCTATGTCTGGTGAGTTGAAAATTTGTTTTGTTTGAGACCTGCATACGATGACGTGCTGTACTGTAAATCCGCGTAAACTTCAATTGTTTTTCGCTCCCTTACACTCACGCTTACGCCTTAGTTCACAGCTACTTTCATACATTGCCTGTTATTGATCAGTATTTTGCAAAGTGATTGGGCTACACTGCTGGGAACAATTTTCCATTGCATGATTTGTGTATGTATCAAGGAGTCTGAAGGACGCCATTTTGAGATGAAGTCCAAAGATTGTGGCGCGTTCCAATTCAAAACTATAAAAAAATGCACAAAATCAAAGAGATTATGTGAGTGAACCTTGGAAATCTTTTTTAGGTCGTTTTTGTTGGTTTGAAGCGGAAAAAGCTCTTTGGCAGTACCTTTAAATTCGCTAACCCATTGTCGCTTCGCTATCTTTCCTTTAAACACAACGGCCGCCATTCATGGGTTATGTTGCCAATAACAGTTGATTTTTTATTCGATGGGCGTAACACAAGGCTCAGGAATAAAACGATTGGAATATGTGTGGAAGATAAAACATCAAGGCCAAGTACCTCAGGCAAACGACTTTGGTGGATTGAATACACGAGAAACTTGTGATTCTTAAAACGCGAACAAAGGCACGAACCAATGTTCTAGCGATATGAATAATTACTGCCAATGACATAAGATGGCGGATGCACGGTCAGTGGAAAATCGAAATGGTGATTTCATTTGGTGACTTTTATTTTGCCCGAGATCTTGGTCAGTTTTTGGCATTGACAACTCCGCCTGTGTGTGTCGTACAAAGATATGCGTCGTAGAAATTGTTCTTCGTCCATTTACCGAGCGAAACATCTGCGTTCTTCGCGATTTTGTATTATTTATGAATGTTCATTTGTTGTTCTACTGGAGTTCCCCTATGAAATAAGCCATGGCTGAAATCTACAACCTCACGATTTGATGTAAAATTTCACTCAGTCTAGTCAGTATGTTCGCATTTCGCGCAGCCGTGAACACAATGACTATTTCCACTGTAAGTTTAAATCGCCATGGCTTCACTTGAATTCAGTTCATTCGTAGTAACTAACGATCATTGATGTAGGCTATCAGCTGAGCGAGGAAAGTCAAGGACGCGTTTCGTGAAAGGCAACTTTACCTTTCGGAAAAATCTGAACTATTTTGCTTGATAATACTCTAACAGCTTGACTACGCCTTGCAGAGTAAACTACTAGGAATGAAACGAACGAAACATGTTGTAAGCGACGTTTCTATTTGCATTTTCCTTATTTCATATCTCGCTTCTAGTCTAAAGAAGTTTTTCTTCCTTCTTCAGGACGAACTAAACGAGGCCCCGGCAGACCAAGAGTGACGGAAACTGTAGTAAGTACTGACGCTGTTTTAGTATTTCAATGAACGAAGGTGAGAAGGTTAAATCTATGCTTACTTATCCCAGCCTTCGACAGATTTTATCACGAGTTGCGTGTCCCATAAATGGTCTTTTGTTCATCAGTTCCAAGCGTTTCCTAGCGCTTTCCTTACTGCTCGAATTACAGCATTTCTGTGTTGCTAATCGAAATTCGTAAGACTTCTCGAAGTTGCCAATATAAAAGGGTGTAGTAAATTGAATTCCACTCTTCAATGAGACCGTGAGAGCTTTGCCTTTTGGCTCAACAACAAAATGTTATGCGATACTATTTGTTACGATAGTAAGTTTTTTACCTCTGAATGTGAAACGGAAAATTTTTTTGATGAAATATCGTGAACTGCTTACAGAGTTTGCTTTCTTTGGATCTCTATTACTGTTTGTATAAATTATATTTTTTGGTCGGATCTCAATTTGAAACTGGTATTGTTACTCACATCAAATTGAGAAAAAACAAGAAAAGTATAACATGTAATTGCTGTTGTTGTAATAGCGGCCTATGTATGAGAAGGAATTTTGAGAAAATGGTATCATTTTATGAACTGTAAACTGGCTTTGGTTAAAGTCAACCTCAGGTTCTGACATTGCTACATTTCTTTGGAAGAATGAAATTCGTGGAGCTTGTGAAGGGGATGTGAAAATCTCTGTTTGTTTCAATCTGCCAATTGAAAAAATGAATGATATTTTAATTTACCTCTTACAAAAGAGTGTGTCTTCAGTTCTTTTTTTGCAACCTAGAGTTTGGTTTGTTTCCTCTCTTTTGTCAAACAATGAAGGCTTCAATCTGGTACACAGGAAACTTAGGGGAAGTATTTTAAGGAAGTATTTGTTATAATTCCTGTTTTGATGGTAACAGATCAAAAAAGTTTGATCTGAAAAATTATTTTTGTTATTTATACATTGTTTTTTTAGATTTGATTTACAGAGAAATGTTTTTCACTCTGCAACAGATGTATTTCAAATTCCAAGAATGATTTCACTATCTTGGAGTATAGTTGTCTTCATGGGAGGGAATTGACTGCATTGTCAACTTACAAAATATGACTTGGTGGATATTATCTTTCTTGTGTTCCATTTTTATTATTTTTGTTCGCTTGGAACTTTAGAAACATTTCCAGAATTACTGGCACACTGTTTATAATTGTTTTGGCCATTGTTTTGTAGATTGTCAAATTATGCAGAGTATTGATTGAGTTTAATTTCATATCAACAGAGTTATATATAGCCTTTTGTTTTTCTGTTTATAGACATCCATTTAAACACTTTACATACTAGATGTATGGTTGTTGTCAAAGTGATAGAGGTAACAAAACTTGAAATCTAAAACGGTGTTTGATTAGAACGGTGTTTCGTAGTCCAAAACCACAGAGAAATGGTAAATTCGCCATAATTAGAATTATGAAGTGTCTCCAGAATAGCAGCAGTAAGAAGAAAATTGTGTGCGAAGGAAACTAAATAAAAATACCATTTTTTATTTTTACACAATTCAATGATTGCTTTTTATCAAGTTGTATTTTAATCTACAATTGATAGTCCCTTTGTTCATCTCTTGTTTAAGTGTCATTAAAGAAACAAAAGCATCTTAATAGATTTAATGCGTTGTAACCTTCAGAACAAAAGTTTCTGACAGGTCAATTTTATAATAAGTTCATTTTGATATTGGCCAAATATGGTGTATATCTTTACTGCAACTGTTAATCTCTTTTTCAGTGACAAAACAATGAGAAAGATATAACATAAACCTCTTGTTAAGTTCAGCTGGGTAACACATATATAGCAGGTTGAAAGAAGTCGTGATAATGTTTCAGAATTGACTCTTATTGCATGAAATTGTTTTGGTGAGGATATGTTATTCAGGAGCCTTCTTGTCTGCATAGATACCGCTGTTCATTCAATTACATACTTGTATTTCCTCTGTCCAATGTTTGAGAACACTTGGTATATTTCAGTGTCAATACTCTTGCCTTTGGGTCATGCTTTCTGCACGTTTTCTGTGTTCTCTTGAAATTACAACTTAAATATACCTTTATTTTATGTCAGTGTAGTGGGTTTTGGTTCTCTATTTATTTAATAATTCCCCTATTTGTCATATTTCAAAACAAGCAATCTGGCCCATACTTCATTTAATTGCTTTGTAATTGTTGTTATTTTTCATTAGTTTCTTCTTGATTATGTGTAGCGTAGAAGGCTGCTTTTTACAGTGTTTTTCATTTTGCCCTCTTGAAACACTGCAATTGTTGTACATGTAGATAAAGAAAACTTCTTAATTTTGGGGAAAAAATTATGAAATTATTTACTTCTTCGGCACTCATACAAAAAAAGGAAAAATGACAGAAAGTAGTGAGGGGGCCTAAGAAGAAACCATGGGTCTTATAAAATTAGACCCTTGGCATAATACGTATTGAAGAACTACTATGGAGTAGGATGGTGGTGGATGGCCTAATGTTCAGTTATTAGAATATGAATTTTGAGTTAAGATTTAAATGAGGGCAGAGATCCAGTTAACAATACCTCGGTCATGTTGTGATTGCTATATTCAACAGTCCCTGAGTCCATACCCAAGTTCTCCGTTAACACCAGATTCTGAAGAGGGATTCATAATGAATATAAGGGAAGAGGGTAGATCCACAAGGGTGCGAAACAGACCAAAGCCTCAGCCTGCAAAGAAGACAAGAGTCAATGCTCAGAGGTATGGTACTGCTATTTATAAATAGACTTGCTTGTGTAGGTTTCTTTGTTTTACCTTGTTAGCAAATTCACAACTGTATCAGGTAATTAATGCATGCATTGATGTGCAGCCTTCATCAGAATATGGATTTCATTTGAAGATACCATGCCATAGTTTTTGAAATTTTATGTTCAGTTTGGAAGGAAAAGGGACAAACACATGTTTGAACTAAAATTGGATAGTTACCTACATGGCATAAAAATATCTCCATAAAATTCCCAGTTTCTTATAATATGCAACATGCAGAATTTGTGCACAGTACTATACACAGTTGTGTATTTGCGTACTGTCATGTAATTGTTCACAAAAAAAAAGAAATTGCTGAATTTACTGAGTTCTATGTTAGCTAAACATATTACTGTTTTAAAATATTAAATTTGACAAGTGCATTCTCTGTATTGTGTAAAATGCCACTCAGGTTCTATACAAGAGTGTTACTTGTGAATGGGCTCAGTTTTGTTCACATAATCCTCTTGGCAAATTGTCCAGGATAAAAGACTATTGATCACAGATAGATAATCTTGTTCCCAAGGACGATTGTTTTCAGTTAATGCTATTAGCACTTGGACAGTCATCAAAGTTTTCTCTCTCCATTTTTAGCATCAAAGAAATTAATTTGGTAATGTCTATTTGTTTGGTCAATATGTATGGTGTAAATAATGGCTGTTCATCTGCACAATATGACCTTGGCATATTGATGTTAACAAGTTCCACAATGTATGTTAGGTTTCCTTTGTAATCTGACACTCTTCTTTGAGGAAATATCAATTTAATTTCAGTCCTAATGCATGTATTTCTTGTTTGTATACAAACCTATTTTATTAGTTGAATTGTGACAATTGGAGAGGGGTATCAAATATTGCAGGAATATTAATTTATCTTGTAGAGTATGAGTTTCAGTTATTTCAACTAGTATCTGAGTGTTTAGTTTAGAAGGAGGATTGTATAGAGAGTATGAAAAGGATTTTCTGTTTGAGATGAAGGGGATTCCCACCATAACAAAATGTTTTTCAACTAGGAATTGCCTGGCTTTGGTGATGCACATGTTTCTAGAAAATTATGCATGACTAGCAACAGACAATCTCATTGAGAGAGTTTGGATGTCATTATCAGGACATGTTAGCTAAAGGTTATTTTGAAAGGAAGCAGTTGCAGCTAAACTTTGTCCAAGTTTCTTTTAGATGTGATTCTTGTATTATGTCCTTAGCTGGGCTGGTCCTATGTTTTGTAGATTAAGATTGTTTGTATCAGTTGTAATTTGTTTTGTTTTTGTTGGTAAATTTGCCTTTAATTACAGTAGTTGTCATGGAATTTATTTTATATATTGTTCTCCCACTTGACCTTGTCTGATTTAGCTGTTTTTGTGTGTCATTTTTCATTTTCAGTAAGTTGAAATCTCCTATCAAGGCTTCCCCAATTGGTTCCTGCACTGAAAGTAATCGTGAGAACCATGATATAAGTACAGATCATGAAAATTTGATGGTAAGAAGGCATTCCATTAAATGTAATAGGAAATGTTATGCTAGCGATAATTAATACTTAATGATATTGAACTTGTTTGAATTGATCTAAACCTGGTTCTGTTGGTAAGGGTATAGAAAACCTGACAATTCATATTGTTTGCATACTAAAATGAAAAACAATTTGTAATACACTACATACCATTTACTTTATCATCTGCATGCCAAAAAGCATTT
>Ga0126338_10002487_pt1 | contig 12705 bp, 6 predicted proteins | sample OrbCmetagenome_2_FD_92529 | JGI IMG/M metagenome (GOLD analysis project Ga0126338, IMG submission 92529) | Coral microbial communities from Petempiche,Puerto Morelos, Mexico - Orbicella C C metagenome | ecosystem: Host-associated > Invertebrates > Cnidaria > Coral | place: Petempiche,Puerto... | reverse complement strand
GATGTCCTCAAGGTCAACACTGAACTTTAGATCAAGAGGTTTGGGTTTGAGCACTGGCCAGGTTCATAGTGTTGTGTCCTTGGACAAGACACTTTTATTAATTATAATAACATAAAAATAATATAAATGGTTGTTGGTAAATTTAACAACAGGGGTTAACCCTTTGATGGAGTACAAAAGTGTTATTAGTTACTTGATGTCACTGAAACAAGTTGAGTGCCTATGTACTACTTTACCTTCCAGACACAACAAGGAGAAACCAAGTAGGCCAAACTTGCGTTGACATTATAACTTAACAAGACAATCTTTCACACACGCAGCAACACAGAGAATTCAATTAATGAAAGATAATTAATAATTATATACCTGCAGAGCAGACGAGCAATGTCTAGATGAAAGTATTCCTTTACAACCCTTGTTGTAAAACCACCTGTAAAACAAATAAGATGAAATTGCGACCAAACCCCACAGATAATCAAGAGGTGTGAATGGCATGCTGTCAATTGAATAATATACCAAACATAGACAAACAAGCAATGCAGAGAAAATCATGTGAAATAAACCCTGATTGGTTTATTGCACCTTTAAAATAGCACATGAGCCAATCAGAAGCTGTGCCTACCATCCTGATATCCTGTGATATCAAGTCACTGACCTGATATGACTATGATATCATGGTCACCTGGCTGAATTTGGGTCACAGTAAATACAGTACCTAATCTCTCCTGTTTGGTATGTTTTGGTGGCATATCCGTCTTGGTTGGTCTTGACATGGCTATTTTGGCTTGACTATGTCTAGCCAAAATACAAACTGTGGCTCAACCAAATTGGCCTGATATGCTGCCGAAGTGTACCAAAAAGGTACAATTAGGTATAAAGATCCTAAATTCTTCTCAATTTGGTATCGTTTCAAATACTCAGTTAGCTATGGTTTCAAATAGAGTAAAGTACAAAATGCAAAAATCATTGTCCCCAAGAAAATCATCACCATTTATCAAAATGACCTACTTATGGCTTCAGGCATCTTGGTTTGGGCAAGAGGCACTATGTCATCAAATGTAGCATCCAATACCTACAGACAGTGAGAAAATATTGGTGATTTGCTGGCACTTGTTCCTTATTAGTAATAGCAAGGACAAGGACTAATGCATCCAAATGCAAAATGAAGATGGATCATGATGACAGACAATGTACTAACCATGCCACCAATTTGTGGGTGGACTCTGGATGCCCAAACAGCAGGATAACCTCCTTTAAAAGCAATCGAAGAGAATATCAATGATAATAGTTGTAATAGATGTAATATTATTTATAACAAAATCGTGCACTACAAAGTATGGGTAAGTCTACCAGTTGCTATCTTATTTCCTAAGGAGGATTCTATTTTTAAAACAATTTATTGAGAGAATCTACATACATGTACACTACTTAGGAACAAATACTTATAATGACTATTTGAATACTTACCAATTGACCAAGCATATATAACTATTTTAGAAACTGGAAACCCAAGTTTTTCAACAGCATATTGAATGACAACATCTATAGCATTCCTCTCAGATTCTGGGCCAGGAAAACCCTGCAAAATTCCAGTGAAAACACACACATTGTCATAGAAATGGTACTTCAGTTCCCTTTGTAAAATTAAATAAAATTCCACTTGCTCAGCTTTAGAAATATGTTTTTAACTTACACTGCTGCCAGCAAAACCAGGATGATTCCATCCCAACACTGAATATCCAGCTACATACAAATAAACAGGAAAGGTATTATTAAGCATTACTAACCATCGGTGGCTGTGATAAGAACATTGCCAGCCAGTGCTGTTATTAACCACTTATAACCCTGAGTGAGGTCTTTACAGGAAAATCTCAAACCAAGACCTTGCCATATTGATCATGCCAAGGTTCGGATTTACCATTAAAGACCGAACATTCCAGGTTAATAATTTGTTTATTATAATATGGGTTTTTGCTTTGGTTTCGTGGGTCTGTAATTGGCCTATGGGCATTATAGGAAAATAATGCCCTAGAATTAGCCAATCAGAGCATGCATTATATCTGCTACAAACACAAGCCATATAATAAGATTACTTGTTACTTCCTTCCTAATGAAACATATTACAATACAAAACTCAGCACTTTACAATCAATGCCAAAGATAAACAAACGATAAGATACAAAGACTTGCCCGTGAAGTCAAACAGAACCAAGTTATGAAATAAATTAAACCAACCTTTTAATGGCGTAGTCATCAGCCCAACCTCATAAAAGCCAGCATTACCCTCACATGTTATGACCTGTTGATTTAACGCCAAGTTGATGATGTCATATGAAACTTAAGGTAAAAAAATATTGGCTAACATCAAAGGCCTACACAGTGTATAGTGTATTGTCAAAGGACAACTACATACAGTGTAACCTTTCTGCATGTATTACGTGCCAGCGCCCTATGATGCCAGCCAATGTGCAGTGTACGTACATTCTTGAATATTACCCAGCCTGTGATTTGTTCTTTTGTTACACAAATTACCTCTCTGAAGAAAGGGGAGTAGCATTACTACGACTGATACTACCAAACCCGAATACAGCAAAACAGAGCTGCTACCTGGACCCTCTCATTTGTAAGACTGGATTGTTACTAACAGGCCAATTTCAATATATATATTAAAATTGTAACTTGACTCCAAGGCCTGCGAGAAAAATATATTTCACCATATTATTCATTCCACAAACTAGATGCCATTTATTTTGTCTTATTCCACTAATTAGAAGCCAAGTATATTGAATATCACAATTGGTCTATCTTCTCAGTACAATTCCCCATGTAGAGTGTTTCATTTTTTCCTTGGATCCTCAGCCTTAACTCCATTTATGATGATAAAGTTACAACAGCACACTGAACTCATAACATGCAGATGCCAGGACTGTCATTAAGTTCTGATTCACCTCTAGCCTTAAATTTGTTACTTTATGGGTGAATTCTATCAACTACAGCCAAGTTGACCTGTAACAACAAGGGGCCATCCACCTTGCTCAGCTGTAACAGGTGATACAGGTTATAGCCCATTGATAGCCCTGCATGCGTCATTATCCTACCAGAGTGTTCCCCTTGCTCTCCTCATCTTCAGGTGATCTCTTATCCATGAACATGGTGTCTATCTCGTTGCTGTCAGCTGCCTTCAGTTTTGCTCTCTGACCGTTCTGATCAAGAATGAATTCATTTATAGATAAATTGTTTAAACCAAGTAGACATAGTAGATCATTTCATGATTATATTTCCCACATCATCCCATTTGTAGTTACCCTTAACTTAATTACCTCTAACCTCATTTTGAAATATTCAAGCTATGTTGACTTTATATGTACATAATTACTTTAAGCAATTTTTTTCCCAGCTGTCATCTTAAATACTTAATTCTCTGTTCAGGTGCATTGGTATATTTTGAAAAAGGAAACCAAATGCTAGTACTGTGGTATTAATTATGTGCTCTGCAGTATTATACTGGTCACTATCCCTGTCTTAGTCACATCAAAGCACCCAATCTTGTACAGAGACCAATCATTTCTTGTGGAGGGCTTTCATAAACAGAACATATTCTAAGAAAAATTGACAGACTGTTTAAAGGAGCTCAGTCACAGTTTGCACATTTTGAAAAGTTTGGTCTAAATTTTTCAAATTCGTCATTTGGAATCCATGTGAATCTTCGCCATCCTTGACCATCCCTGTTCCTTTATGGTTTATTATTATCTCTTTGATGTTTTGCTATCTTTGTAAACTATTATTTTCAGGTTTCCTTCCATTAAGAGGAGATTTTGTACATGGCCAAAACAAAAGACAAACACTGTGACTGAGCTCCTTTAAAGCTTGGTGTGAAGTCTCACCTAAACTAAACAGCACAAAAGTTACTGACAACTCTCTTTGCCCGGTACATTACATGCTGCATTCAACATACAATGGGTCTAACTTACACGTTCAAGCAAGAACTGCCTTCCAGACATCAGAGCTTCTCCTGCACAAGACAAAGAGGGAAAAATTAACTGTGAGTTGAAGTGAGAGTGTAAAACATACAGTCACGTACCAGCTGAGTTACACAGCATTCACAAGCCTGGATGAAATAAGTGTTAGTAGCTATAATTACCAAATCCACTCTGTAGAAGGCCAGTGGAACCAGGGTAGACCAAAGGCCGGCCAACTGAGTGTGCAACAAAATACCTGAAAATAACAAAACACACAACATCAAAGAAACAAAGTGATGCCATGGAAACCATATGCAAATTGATATCAAAGGTTGATCCTGATTTCAATTCTAATATGTTGTTTACAGCAACAAAATGTTATTACATGTAACTAGTTAAATATTCATCTACAGATTCAGGATTCACATTCAAAGACAATTCCCATTTTACGCAAAATTCTAGGGTTGTATTGGACATTAAATTAAACTAACGCTATTCACTTTGCATTTTTATGACTCAGTGAAACTTCCAATCAGGAAAAATCAAAGAGGGCAATAACATCACACTTGAACATACACCATAGTTACCAGTTTTGTGGTTCAGAGTTTGAAATTAACAATTGAAAGCAGTTTTTAAATTAAAATTTTAAATTAAAAAAAGTTTTGAATTAAATTTTCTTTTTGCTCTGTTGTAAAACTAAGATTATCATTGACAACAAATAACAAACAAATTCTATTAAAAGAGAAAAATCTAAATCTAAAATCAAACTTAAAATATGAAAATACTGCACAGTGTATTAGAATAAAAAGTGGAAGGTGTAAATCACCTTAGAAAGTCACAAGGCCAAGATCCAAGGAAGGACAAAAATCCTGGAGAAGGTCTGCTACGAGAAGTGACATTTTCTGATCCCCTGCGCATGCTGCAGCTACAAATGGGAATGACAAAGAAGTACTTTATAAGTCATGTAATTTAATGATGCTATCAGAGTGCAATCCAACTATGCAATAACAAGTGTTAATTTATAATCCTGAAGTATTACTGGATGTTGTTTGAGGATAACAGAATGTGATGGTGTGGATCAGGAAATTTGTTATCCTACAAATTTACTAGTAACTAACAACTATAAATAAATTGTGAACCTAATTTATACTTGCACTCTGGATATTCCATCAAAACTTTTGCTATAAAAATATGTTGAATTGTTCGTATGAACCTCGATTGCACATACATGCCACTACCTAATGAGCCCTGTTTTATCCTAAAAGTTGCTGTTTACATCCCATGCACATTGGGGTTCAAAATTTGCGCAGCTTCAACTTCATAAGCACTAAACTTAACTCTAAGCCCTAAACAAATAATAAATAGTTTGTCGATGTTTTAATTGCACATAAGACAACAAGCTTCCCCTATTCCCATTCAAGGTTGTTATGATCTGAAAACCAACGCATACACAATTCTTGTGTTATCCAAAACAACACTGCAAGGGGGATAATCAGCATGAATCATTCAATAATGTTTTGAATTTTAGTCAGCATAACAGAGAAATGTATTATGTAAAATTTATAAATAACTGTACATATGACAATGTATTTTTTTTTTTAATTTCTCGCAACCAGTTCTGTTCAGGGTTGTAGCTAACATACATGTAAGTTTTAAAGTAATACATACTCAGCTTTAGATTCGTCCCAATGGTAATCAACAGGCCAAGCGTAAAAACTGAAGTCATATAACCCAAGTCTTCTCTGCAAAATTCCATGTATGAAGTTATTAAATGACAACACCGATAAAATTTGAATAAATTCACTGGTCACTGATTCCTCTGCAGGTCAATCATGTATTTATATAAAACACCTTATTTTCCTCATTGTTATTTAATCTTGTTTCTTCTAAAAGAGCTAAGAATATTCTGTAATCTGGATTTTTAAAACGTCCATATCCTGCAAAAAAAAAAATGTCAATAAACACAAAAGTACAGTCATAGTAAATTATAGATAACAACCTGAGAAATATAATTTTGAACTGGTGTCATTGGCTCACTAAATTAAAATACATAATAACACTGCCTTATTCAAGTGTAAAGGACTTTCTTGTTTTTTGAAACTGAAATCCTGAAAAGTTTTCAGATTTTAATAGAAAGTGAGATGATACCACAATTCATTACTACTTTTTACATATCAAATAAAAATATCAATTTTATAATTTGATTATCTATCCTACAGCAAATGAACAAAACTACACCAATTTTTTAATTTACATTTTTTGTTACCTATGGTCACAAATTACCTCTGATACATAATGCTCCAAACACAACCAAAAGCCCTGTACCAATAAACCTAGACAGGCTTACCAAACCAGCATGGCTGAACAGACCTGGTGAAGACACAGTCATCGGTTATTATATGTTAAATAATGTTTTTCAAAACTGATTCTTTTGATTAAACAGTACATGATCAAAAGCACTGTCAGTGTTGAATCTATTTCAAGTTTTGTCTCAGAGCAGATTTTTCGTCCAGTAACCACAAAATCTAAGAGGTTGTCTCTAACTTCACATACAATTTAAAATGTACTTGGTCTAGTTAGAATTAAAGTTTACAGAACCCCAGGATTATCAATTTTTAGTCTATTTACAGCATTGCAATGTGATGTGTCTAAGACATACCTATTTGTGAACATGCAATGGTAGATCCCAGATTTACAAAGGAGAAGGACTTAGATTAGTATGATAACAACATACTTGTAAAAAGTGCTTAAAATATTGAAAACTGTTAGTCAAGAGTAGCTTACTAATGACACCACAATATATAATAATCACAATTTACTATAAATTTTATAGCAACAGCTATAACAATAAAATTATTCAGACCTGCAGAGTATACTTGCAAAATTATTATTATTGTTATAATCATTATCATTATCATTATCGCTATTATTATTATTATAATTATTATAATTATGCGTTCATTTTTTTTTGACAGATTTTTGGGTTGGCTCACCACCCAATCCACTCCTCTCTCTTACATATGTCCTGAAATAACAAATATTATAGTAAGACAAGTATTATAGTATAAATAATTATTAATAGTATACAAAATACCCTATCCAGGGTGAGGTGATACAGACCTTTTCTCAAAAGGTAAAATCCTAATGCTGGTGCAGTTACAAATGAAGTTGAATAACAAACAGACCAAGCCAGTGACAACTAGAAAGAAAGTTTTTAAAAACTGGTTTTAATAACAGAGTGGTTTTCAATTGAGTGTCGTAAAACCAGGAAAACCAAACCAATTACTTACCAATTAGACTACTTGGCTAATCTAAAACCAAGATAGTAAAACCAAAACCAAAAACAAAGTAATTGCCTGATCAGTATAGACACTCAATTGAAAACCGCTCTAGTTTTCAAACATAAACCCTCCCTTCCCTTTAACTTTCAAAGTCATTAAAAATTTATAACATGCATGGCTTGTCTAGTAAATGATTCAATTGATCAGTCTGCTGGTGGCCCTAAAGAAGGCATTTATTGTAAAGGAGCCAATTATTAAGAATGGGGCATTATTTCTGTCTTTTTTTTTGCATAAATATCAAAACGTGATACATGTACCACTGATACTGTTAAAATTGATACAAGAACTTAAGTTGGACTTAAATAAAAGGTTTAATTTACATCTGAAAATTAAATTACTTGTATATTCTAATAGTATGGGTCTGTCCTTGGAAGGGGGATATTAAACTTTCAAATGGACTGGTACATTTGATTAAAACAATACAAGACCACCACACACCACAGTGGGTGTTTCTCTAAAATCATCAAGTTTCTTGTTTTATACATTGGTATAAACATCCTGGTGAGTCACTTGGCTTCTTTTGAATTTTATTATTATTATTATTATCATTTTAAAGGAACTTCAGAGGATGTGTGTATTAGCAGAGTCAAAGTGTTTTGAAGAAGCCTGAACAATGCAAGGAATAAGATACAACAGGATGCAGGGCTCAAAATAACGGCCGGTCAATGGAAAATGTCCGGCCAGAATGGTGACTTGACCAACCAAAATCTTCACTCACCAGTCATGTTGACCGGTCACGTCATGTTGAGACGGTCACGTTGTTCATTCTTGAATAAACAATCAAATCCTCAACTGTAAATTTTAGATTTTTATTCTCCTTTTTATTATGGCCTCTCACATGAAAACATACACCAACAGGTATTTGTTGGAACGGCTAAAAAGTGATTGCTTGCCATTTGTCATGCATTCAAGATCGATAGGAATGCCATTTGAACAGCTGGGGTTATCCGTCCTAAAAAATATTCAGCTGTTCGAACAACTGCTACTATCATCTGGAAGAAATTTCATCTTTTAGGACGGCAGTGGTTTTCAATTCAGAATTCAAAACTATTCAGCCTTTCAAAGATCAGAGGTTTTCAGTACCTCAAAGAATCCAATCAGATTCAGCTTTTTGTGATGCTTTAGGTTTGCCCACCTCTCTTTGTTGGCGCATATTTCAAAGGTATTGCTCTACAGATGTCAAGATATTTGTCATTTCTTTCACTTTCACTGCACAAACATCGACGAACAAGACATCAAAATTTTTAGCTCGATTGTCAAGTTGTTTCCAACTAAGACACTATGGGACTCCAGGACATCAAAACAAACATTTTGCAGTCTGCTTTTTTTCCATCAAGCTGTAAATGTAACATGTAACATTGAGCACAAACGCAGTATCTAATTTAGAACCTTACTGTTACAAAATGGACGAAAATAATGTTCCAACAAAAAAGCCGAAGGCCTTATCAGTATCTCTATCTGTAAAGTTATTTTGTTCACGAATGAAATTTGAGACACGTGACCAAAATCTATCAGTGGTAAAATCATAATGGTCATTAGTTCTTCGTGAACAAAAACTCTCTCTAATATGACTACAACAAAGTCTAGATTTTTCGTGGCTTACACTTTAGAACTTAGATGATTTGTTGTACGTTTGCACGGGTGAGAATCGAGGAAATGGAAACTTCTTCTTCTTCGGCTATATTTGTTTACCCAGTTATTTCTGATACCCAAAATTAGGATCAGCTGATGCATGATTGGTTACATTTACGTTTTGATGGACATAAATACTTTGTAGCGCATCAAAACAACAGCTCATGGAATTCAATATACCAATCAAAAAATTCGAAGTTTCATCAAATTAATATGCATCTGTTCAATACTTTTCCTTTGGCAGGTGGCAAGAATTCCACTTAGAGCGTGCCACTTCATTAAGCTGCTGAGCCCTGCCAAGGCTGTCTTTGGTTAAGTTTTAAGCTTTCCTTTAAGATTTTCAACGGTCTAGCAACGACTGTAACAAATAAATTATATTTGTGGGTTTAATTAGGCCAACATTACTTTTTTCAAAAAAAAATATCTTGACCGGTGAGAAACGAGACGTGACCGAGCTAAAATTTCTTTGGTCCGAAAATTATTTTGAGCCCTGGGATGCAAATCATCTTAATCGGTATATACATGTAAGCAGGTAGAATGGGTCAAGGAATATAACTTTGTATACAATATGAAGCCATATTTAAGCTTAAAATCTTACCGCACGTAAAACTCCTGCACCACATTGCTCCAGTCCATTTGCTTCGTATGCCCTACTCTAAAATACAGCATATGACTTATTAAAGTAAACTCACTTGCAATAAAGAGCACGATTCGAACAGTGAAAACGGAACTATGAAAATCAATTGTGGAAGCCAGGTGGTTGCTTTATATTCATCGCTCCACGCCCAAATACTTGAACTACTGTTAAAAGAATAACCCATTTTCGCAAAATGTACGATTCCGACACCTACCTGTCGACTATTTCTCGTGAAAATTCGGTGCAACTGGGGACCTACTGCACAACGATAGAACTCCGCCATCTTTCTTTCAGTTTTGGTTTCACAAGAATACCGCTGACCCAGCCTCGTTTGATGTGATGTCCGTCCTGTCCCAGATCTCTTTCTCGCGCAATTACCACGAAAAAGGGGACCCGAGAACAAGTTTGCGTTGGGGTCCCACCTGAGTCTACCGTGGGAATGTTTATTGTAAACAAGCAGGCTTACAGGGAAAAAAACTCAACTTGTTGTAAAAAGTATGGCTACTCTCTTCGCCGAAAAAAGAGAAGTTGAAAATAAGTCATTATCAATTTTGAACAATTTACTTCAAATTAAAATCGCGAAATATCTCTGTTCATAAGTGAAGTTCATCTGGGCGTCGCATTGGAAGCCATCGTAGCAGTACTTTCCTTCTCAAGGCGCGATAGGTGAACTAAAAGCTTGAGAGACGCGCAAAGGCATAGGGTGTGAAACAGCCCCCTCGAAAATAAATAAATAATTAATTAATAAAAAGGGGGGAGGGGCAAGGAAAGGATGAAAAACTTCCATTTCTGTTTTGTCACTTTAAAATCCTTAGCCTTTGCGTGGCCTCCAAAAGCTTATCGTGCACCTCTCGCGCGCTTAAAATGGAAACGATTTCTATGCACGCATTCGCCTTGTAAGATTAAGACTTGGTCAAACGGCGCATGATAGTCGATGATAGTTGATGATAGTTGGTGAAAATTCGGGGAGAATCATTCAGCTATCATCGACTATCATGCACCGTTTGGCCAGGCTTAAAAAGCTGATAAAAAAAAATGATAGTCGAATGGTTCTCCCCGAATTTTCACCGACTATCATCAACTATCATCGACTATCATCGACTATCATGCGCCGTTTGACCCAGGCTTTAAGTCCTCACTCGTCTTGCGTTGTTGCTGTCGGTATTTATATTTTTGAAATTTACAGTTATCGTATGTATATATTTATGATCAAATCGACGTTATTAATTTCTGCAAAACAACGGCCCAATTAGTACAATTATGAGAAAAAAAAAACACTCCAAAAAGTTAAAACCATTTTAATAGCGTTTCAGCAAATTAGATTTAAGTTTTTCAGTGACAAATGTGGTTTCTGACAAGTGATGGTCTTCTGGTCTCTGATGCATAAAACTAAAATCTGCGGAGGGATTCAATTTTCAAGGGTCTGTATATCTTGATTGTCAGCGGAAACTCAATGAGAGCCATCCTAGAAAAAGATACACTAATCGTACATGTCGTATTTGATTTTTTCCTTAACTTATTACGTCTTTTTCCGATACAATTAAAACAATAGTAAGAAAAGAGAATCTAATGTAAAGGATTGCTCCAGAAAAAGCGATAATATATAGATTACTTATGTCACGCAATATCGACAATTTTCCGTATTTTTCATATAAACAAAAACACCTACATATGTTAATTTATCATGCCGAATTAAGTTAATATGCGTCGTTTCATAAGAATCCACTGCAAAGTCGTGAAATATGGGAAGCCAACTTGCCGACTTGAGGGAGGGGGGGGGAACACCCCCGTGCCCCACTTGACACACTTTTCTTTGTCACAATAGGAAAGTCCGGGGTCCTATACTTTTATGAGTTTGCGATGGATTCTTATGAAACTTTTCTAAATATAGCATGATAATTGAGCTTCTAGGTTTATTTTTTGTTTGAATGAAAAGATCGAAACGCGTGACAATGGTAAAGAAGGCCTATTAGAACACTTGAAACAAAAAGTGGCCACACGCCTATTTTTTGCAGTCACGATTTTCGTACATTTTTGGCTTAATTCGAGTTTTGATTGCATGGTTATCAGAGATACTGGTTGGAACTCGATAAGAACTGTAACCAATTTTGTTAATTGTACGCACGATCGGTGCAAAACCTTTCACTACATACTAAAATATATTTATAACTACATTCTGATTTCTCCACGGATGATTTGCTCATACTTGCTCTCATCAAGGACCAAGTACATTTTCTCTTTACCATCAAAGTAAAACAGTTGATCCTCTATGACGCCTATATCAAAACCTTCGTTTCTTAGCTTGCTCTTTTGAAGTTTGAATGTACCCGTCAAGTCGACTCTGTGTACGATCCTCAGAAACATGGGACAAGCATAACTCGGCAAGAGCTTCTTCAAACTACCAGCTAACGTCACCAGGTCCACTTTGTAATCCGGATCAACAATGGCCGCCATGCCAGCACGTCCTTCAGTGCCCGGAACCATCACGCCATAAACAACCACATCGCGAAGGCCTAACACTTTGCTCATGACCGACTCCACTTCGGCCGTCGACACGTTTTCGCCTCGCCATCGGAACGTGTCGCCGGTACGATCGTGAAAATAAATGTAGCCATACTCATCTTTGACAACCAAGTCTCCAGAGAGGAATGCCGAGTCACCTTTCTTAAAAACGTCGTGGGCAATTTTCTTCTTGGTTTCCAGTGGGTTCAGGTATCCGTCAAAACGCTGGGAAGGATCACCTGTGGCGTGCAGTAAAGAGCTATCAGTTCCAAGATCAAAATCTAAGTTCTTTTCACTGATTACCACACATTTTTTTATTACATTGTTTGAGAAATTGTTGGTACAGCTTAGCAATATCTACTCTCCTTGGCAGCCCCAGAGGGTACTAAGATCCTGTTTTAAATGGGCATGGCTTGAAATATTGTTCACCCCTAAGAGGTACCAATTGTGAAACAACACATTATCTCCTATCATATTTTGTTTCGGCTCAATACCCTAAGAGGTACCGCGAAAGCTCCCACTGTGGACCTTTTAAGGCCGAACACCCTCTCCACCCAGGTGTATAAATGGGTACCGGCGAACTTAATGCTGGGGGTAACCCTGCGATGGACTAGCATCCCATCCAGGGGGGAGT
>Ga0126338_10002486_pt1 | contig 12707 bp, 8 predicted proteins | sample OrbCmetagenome_2_FD_92529 | JGI IMG/M metagenome (GOLD analysis project Ga0126338, IMG submission 92529) | Coral microbial communities from Petempiche,Puerto Morelos, Mexico - Orbicella C C metagenome | ecosystem: Host-associated > Invertebrates > Cnidaria > Coral | place: Petempiche,Puerto... | reverse complement strand
GAGTGTTTGATATAACTTCTCGATCGGAACTACAACTAAGGACAAACAGAAAAATAAAATCGTAGAAATATCTGCTAAAGCAATCAGATATCCAAACACCGTCACGGTTATGATTTACCGTGTTTAAGTTTGATGAATTGTTTATGACTTTGAGAAGTTAAAGATCCAAATGCAAGTGACAGTAGTGACAAAGGGCGTTATACGAGCCTGGCGCCTGGACTGAAGTGTGGACCTAGTTACATGTATCTACGTTAAGTTATGGTACATTGGTTCATGACGTAGTACGCTTAATAAACTAAACGAAGAAAAAGGTTTTTTTCTAGTGCTATGATGTGGAGCACCTCGTGGGTAATTTAGTTATTTCAGATTGTTGAAATGGAGGTTGAATACATTAACTAGAAAACAAAATGGCGGCCATTGTGACGTAATTTATGACGTCATCATAGCTTGAACAACTACAGACAATACTGAAATAATGTAGATACTAATTATTTCAAATATACGTCCAGGCAAAAATATCGTGTGCCTCTAAGAAAGGAAACATATAAGAAAATAACGTTTAGAATTCCAAGATGGCGACCGAAAGGAGGGTAGTGGGGGTAAATTTAAAATTCGATTCACAAAGTGAAAGCTACCGTTCTATCCTTGCTATCATGCATTTTTATGACGCTTAATAGTCAAAGATAAAGAATATACAAGTTTTGTTTGTTCCCCTGAAGTGAGCCATACAACCACCTCAGCTGATGGACTAATATTAGATATGTCTGGGTGCAGTAAGACATGTATGTGTTTCATCAGTGATATTTTAACCCGTGTATTGCTCACAGAAGAAGTGGAAAGACTTTCTTTGTAAGCACTGTGTTGGGAAGAAGATCCATGGGGCTCAAGTATTGATTTACAGATCAAACCTGTTAGAATTTGACCGGAGTGCATATGCTTAGGCCCGGTCCACACGACGCCGGAGAAAAATAAAAACGCAGCTTTATTTCTCCGGTTAGGCCTACCGTCCACACTAATCCGTCACGAAAACGGAGCTTTTCTTAAGCGCTCTACAAACCGGAGGAATTTGAACACGCTGGCTTTGCCTTTTAGTGTGGACGGAAAACATTTCTAAAACGAAGCTTTTCGGAAACGGTGACGTCACGACTATCGTGCCATTTCCCTAACCGAGTTTTTCTCAAACACAAATCCAAAATGACCGTTGATTGTTGCGTTTCAGATCAAATTCCTCCGGCGTAGTGTGGCCTGAAAACATTTGATGCGTTTTCAGACTTCTCTGGCGTGGTGTCGACGGGGCCTTAATATACACATTTGACAAAATTATAAATTAGTATTTTATTTTATTTTATTTAGTGTCTTTAAGGCTGTCATGAACAGCTTGTCCGATCTGATTCATTGTGCTTTGAAAGTCTCGGTGATTTTTCTTTCCTAACTGCTTTTGTTTAATTTTTTATTCGTTCTGTCTTAACAGCCCAATTCAAATTCTTATGATGATGAACTGCTGGAACTTCTTATATCACATGGCCTAACAGCAGAGGTGGCACAAACTCCCTTCCTTACTCCCCTCATTAGCTTTGTTGTCCGCCACCCTGATGGACACACAGACACTCAGTCAGGTGACACAGCAGCATCACAGCCAGGTGCACGAGTCAAGCTTGTCGCCTCTCAGTTACAGGCAGCAGGGCACTGGGGAGAAGCAGGGACGTTAATGTTGAATTACCATGGGACACATCCTGCTTTGAGGACATTTGACTCTGCTGTAGGTGCCCTGTCAAGGTGGCTTAGGAGATAGTTGAAACCATGACAACCGAGCCTGGTCCTCTGGCATTCTGGCAAGAACCATGCAGCAAACTCCTGGCAGGAACCAAAATTGATTTTGAATATGGACAGTTTAATAATAGTTTTTGGCATTTTAAGTACAGCAACACAAGAGGTCTTTCAAGAGACTAAAAAATAATAATTAAATATTTTGCATCGTGAAGTGGTGAAATGTTTAGGCTTAAATACCACTTTGAATTGAGGCAGGACAAAAAAATCTTGCTTTAATATTTATCTCTTATTAACCGAGCAGGAGGTCTGTATGGGAGAATCTTGACCTCGGTCGTGAGTACAGACCGAACGCAGTGAGGTCTGTACACACGACCGAGGTCAAGATTCTCCCATACAGACCGACTAAGCTCGGTTAATAAGATGTTTATTATATGGCGCAAACAAATATAATTTAATTCGTAATGTAACTGGTTTGTACTAACTGTCATTTTGCTTGCGAACGGCTAACTGCTAAAGTTTGCTCGTCCTCTTTACTTTTTTTTTCTCATCAGGCTTTTTGCCACTTCCATAAATAAATATTGTTAGATGAAAACAGTCAATGACTTTGCATTTTAGTTTGCAACTTTGTTACGGTAAAACATTACCTGTCTAGACGCCGGTCTGGGTGGGAAAATCTAGACCGCTTTCAATATCGATTTCAGCTAATGAAATTTGTGAATTCGGTAGTTCTCAGTCCTTGTGAGACGGAGCCATATAATAAATATAATTTATTTATGAGATTCTAGGTCTAGAGAAGTCAAAGCACTAGTTGAGGGATATTTATTGAGAGTTGAAATGTGGTGGAAAACATTTTCCCTGAACTGGTTAATCGCTGATCAAAGTAAAATGATATATTTTTTTGCATAGAAAACAACTGTTTGTCATAATATTAATAATTTGCGATAAAAATTGCAAATCAAAGGAAATCAAAATTAGGAATGGACCATTATATTTTTAGGGGGGGGGAGGTGGGAAAAGTTTCTGAACAGGAATTTTTTCTAGGGTCAGGTCGTGCAAGGTTTGTTTCGATTTGCTTCATATATTTCTTTTGTGTGGCTCTTTTTGTGCGACTTTTTTTTTGTGTCGCTTTGTCTTGTGCGAGAATTTCTTTCTGGTAATTTGCACCCCCTCATGAAAGGATAAAATGATCCATTTCTTGTAGTAGTTTGTGAACGAAAATATTTCATCCAAAAGCAACGAAGATGATGCTGTCTCGTGCAACATCTTTCATCAGGAGCCCATTACCCTGCTTTCACATGAAATTCAGTTTATTAACATGTTTTGCTTATCCAAATCAAGCTTGCTTTTTCTAGATGAATTGTTTTGGCTCGGGACAAGTTTTTAAACAAAGGTAATTTCCTCCAAAAACGTGAACGTGAGGTTTTCTTTCTGCTCACCAATCTGAGTGTATTTAAACGTCTAAAATTGGAGGATGGTAAACTTGGTCTAAACCTGACACTAATAAAATCTTCCATCAAAAAGTAGTGTTTTTGTGAGAATTTTGTTTTTTTTTTAAGGACAGTTATGTAAGATAATTCTCTTAGTAAACCCACCCCTTAGTCCATATTCCATGTATTTGTATTGAGAATTCTTTAAACATAATTTTCACTTGATTCCATGTGTAGAACTTTGCTTTATTAGTTGGGACAGTTTGGTTGTAAATAACTTATTGTTCTCCTGCATAAAGGTTAGCAATGACAGACTTGGCCTTCTGACTTAGATTAGTATCTTTGCAGTCAGAGAAATGTGCAGCTTTGATAAATCTTCATTGAAGCACTTAACGAGGCATTACTCTATTCTAAACAGCGTGACACTGGAATTTATCACACGGGACAGTGTGGATAAGTTTTTTTTTTTGCTCAGCGACTTAAGGACGAAACTCGCAAGCGCAGTCAAGCTAACTGATTGGTTGTGGAGCTGGGAGAGCAAGGCTCTGAGAACAAATTTGTGATGTCAAGCTCATCAAGCCAAAGTTATTCATCTTTTTTGAAAACTTTTACTGTGTCCGTTACATTTTTTCCCACCACCTCCCCAGTAAGTAACATTTGCGTCTCTTGCATTTGTTAGCGCGTGCACTACGCCATCTGCAGGTTAACAAATTGACGTCAGTTTTTATGCGTCCGTCTTCTTATTGATGATAAATTACGTCATAACATTGTCAAAGTGGCTGTGGAACCACGAGCCGCAGGCGAGTGGTTCCGCAGTAAACTTTGACAATGTTATGACGAAATTTATCATCAATAGGAGGACAGACGCATAAGAAACTGACGTCAATTTGTTTTTTACAATAACAAGACCCCAAAATGGTCAAATGCCGGGATTAAATGATTGGAAAAGACGCCGTAAACTTGCCGTAAACAAAGATAAGTGAATTTTATTCAAAATGACGCGAACATTGTCAATAGCTTTTCTCGCTTTTTGATTGATTTGGTCACAGTAGGAAAATTTTGCTTTCGTGCGATGACTTTTATTTTCTTTATTATTTGCCTCTATTTCGCATGAGCATTTTAAGGTGTCAAGTGATACTCGAGACCGAAGGACCGAATTTAGACAAAACCAGCGGGTCCAGACCCAAACGGGACTATTTGGATTCCCGCTGAAATCATGCCCTTTTGTGAGGTACCCCAATCGCTGATTGTCAATCCTTCCTTGCCTTCTCTACCAGAGAGAAAACAAGCCAAAGAGGCGGCCCAGTCGTCTCTTATTTGTAATCTCTTTTTAATAACGAGAGACGAAACGCGAGAGAGCAGTGCGTGTGGAGAGAAGTAAGTTTATCTCGTACCCCATCTTGAGGATGCGTCTGGAGAAATAACGCGATCTTGCGTGATCCCGCATACGTTCCCGCGCAAACTTGTGAAACGGTATTCCCGCGAGTTTTTTCCGTGAGGTGTTCGTGTACAAAACGAGATTCCACATCCAACATGGCGGTGGAAGCGGGTTTATATGAACCTATTTTGAGGCCAAAGCTACGACAAAGACGCCACTTATGTATCATTTGTGTTTTTTTAAACGCATTTTACTACGTCTGGTGGGATTTGGGGGCAGAGAAAAGATCTGCAGTGCCTGCAAAACACTGAAATAGAAACCATGTTGGCAATTCCTGGCTAATGCAAGACTCCTACTAAAGGTAAGCTAAAGCATAAAAGCTGCTATTTATCAAAGTTTATAGTACTGTTCATTGCTCACTTTTTAATCCCTAGGTAAGCATTTAACTTGGTTGAATAAAATACTGCTAGTGCGTTTTGCTCTTTGCTCCGCGGGAAATTCAAATTCTTATACATCTTGCACGCGCGCCGTTCCTTTGAACAGAAATATTGGACAGTAATGTTTGTTTGAGTTTGTAGTGAACAAAAGTGAATTCCAACTCCTTGAAAGATCGTTTTAGAGTACACTAGAGGTGCTAAAAGATGCTAGAAGGTGCTAAAATTCTTTATTTTAAACAGAAAGGATTGCAAGTAGTGTGCACGTGGCAAAACAACAACAGCAACAACGGGCATAAGAGTGAAATAAAGACAGGTTGTTTTGAACTTCTGTAAAACTGTTGTATTCCTTTTGTGAATTACAAACTCACGCTGAAAATGAACTAGCATACAACGTGTCCTGTGATCATGGCCCTCTGTGCTAAATAAGATTTTTTGTCGAAAAAGCTTAAGGTCCAGCACTTAGAGTTTTGATTGGTCATTACAACCACTCTCTATCACTTGATGCTATAATCATGGTTTATTATATGGCTAGCTCCATTAGCCAGCAAGATGAATCAAATCCTGTGCTGTGATTGGCTACTCGAGCGGGCAAGATGGAGCTATCTTGCCTGCTCGGGACTACCCACCATGTCCCACAAGAAAAATTTCCCCAAAAGCCATATAATAAATCCTTTATGGACCAAGCTTGTTCAGTCAAGATGGCTGGACATTAGCTTCGTTCTTTTCTGCGAGTTTATGGACCTCAACTCCATATCGGTCCATAAACACACAAAAAAAGAACTTGGCCAATATCCAGCCGTCTTGACCTCACACTTGGTCAATAACCCTTACATCATAGAACTGCTCAATCATTGGTGAACACGTTATCATTTTCTTGACACAATAGGTTACCATAGCAACAGTATGAAAATTTAAGGTGGCTCTCAATCCTATGTGCAGAATTTTTTTGAACTTTGCCAAAAGTTGCGTCTTATCATGCTTATCAAAATTTGAAAATATAAAAAAATTTTACTGTGCTGATTTTGAGTTATAAGTCCCTAAAGTTATAATTAAGGGTGTTTTGTTTGTGGGAAAGAAGCAATTTCTTAGCATTGTCAAAGGGCCACCAGTGGCCCTTTGAGAATGCTAAGAAATTGCCTCTGTCTCACTCCCCAAAGTTTTCTGGTCTCCATTATGTTAGTTCATTTTCATATACTAGGGGACATAAATTTTAAAATTTAAGGTGGCTCTGAGTCCCACATACATTTCTTTTTAAACTTTGCCAATAGTTGTATCTTATCCTGCTAATGAAATTTCAATAATAAAAATGGGGTCACTGTGCTTGTTTTTGAGTTATTAGCAGTTAAAGATAAATTTAAAGGTGTTTTTAGCAGGTTACACTGTTGCTATGGTAATCAAATCATTATTATCAGGTCTGCATTGCCAAGAATTTCACACTTACTGTGTGTATCTTTGTTGAATGTCACAGTACATATGTAGCCAAAAATGGACAAGTCTAAATGGGCATTGTACAATCTTGGATGGATATTTCCATGAACTTGGACAAGGCATTAGTCTGACAATATGGTGGACAAGTCTGGATGGTTACTAGTAAGACAAGCCTGATGGACAGTGGGATGGAAAGTCAACAAATCAAACCATTTAGACCAGGTAAATACATTCTTTTACTCCCACTGGTACACTCTTTGCCTGGCATCGAGACTGCAATCCATCAACACTTTCTGTTCAACCAAAAATTAAGAAAACAAAATAACTTTTTATAGGGAACTGACATCTTAGTGAGAAGGTTTGAAAATTTGAACTTTTAGGCAGGGATCCAATCACCATTATTATTTAGTTTCTCCTATATAGATCAAAAATAAAATTTTCTTTACCTCGTGCAGTCTTTTCTTTGGCCACTTAGAATTCAGGGAAACTGGCCACTTAGTACTTTAGTTAATATTTAGCCCTGACTATACAATAGGTCTTATTTTGTCTCTGAACATAATTTTTTGATGACTATTATGGTTGGCAGTTTATGTGTATGTGCATGTGTATATTGGGAAGAACAAATTATTTATTGATTGATTGCTTTTTCCAACAATAATTAATTGGTCTGAGTTGCAAATGACTTCACACCCACGAATCTCTTTTTAATATAGTCAACAATGGACAAGGCTGGATGGATACTTTGACTTGGACAAGACACTGGTCTGGATGGAAACTGTGACATTAACCTGACTGTATGGTGGACAAGTCTGGATGGACAGCAGACAAGACTCAATGGACAGTGGATGTGCAGTGGATGGATGCTATACACTTGGAGATGCCTGGATGGAAAGTTAACAAGCCAAACCATTTACTAGGTAAATACACTTTGTCACTTTGTTTCACCCTTAGCCTGGCATTTCTGATTTGGGAAATCAAAGAAATGTAAGACAAGACTTCAATCCAACACTGCTTCCTGTTCAACCAAAAAAAAATATTCTAGAGGTCACTGAAATGTTTTGTTAGTAGGTACATGTAGGTTAAGTCTGCATACAAGCCAAATTGCCCATCAGGCCGGAGATTATCTCAGTTTCTGTAGCATAAAGCGACTAGAAACATTTCTACCAGTACCTATTTATGCACCTGGTTGGAGAGAAGCACTGTCAGAGTTAAGTGTCTTGCCCAATAACACAACACAATGTCGCCAGCTAGGACTCGAACCCAGGCCACTTGACCTGGATGCACTATCCATGAGACCACTGCATCTCCACTGAATGAAACAAGAAGATCTTTTAGATCTTATAACCATGCTTTTAAAATTTAACTGTTTTCTTAGCACTACAGTCACAATGCAGTGCACATTCCAAAGCAGTCCTTGATGATTCATTGATTACTGCAGACACCACATCACTTGATCAACACAAACTGTATTATTGCACCATCAGTCGTAGCTGGTGTGGAATCTCCAATGACATAATGGTCTTAATCTGAAACTTTCTTCAGGATACGTATGAGCATGAATGATATGAACGATACGATAATACTATTAACAACAGCTTACTTACTTAAAAGTAATGGTTAAACTTAATTGTTTTTTTTCAATGCAGAGTAAAGAGCTAGCAAAGTAGTCACATGAGTCACATAATTCAAGAATTACGTTATCCATGGCCACGTTATCCTGCCAATGAAGTAATCCTTGCACGTTCTGACACATTCTTTGCTTGGCTGGCAAATATTTAATTGTTCTTCCGATCTCTGAACTCGCTGCGATGAAACAGCCAAAGAATCCACTTCATTTGCCTAAAGCCACAAGAAATACTCGCGAAATTGCAAATAAATTAGACTGTCTTGCAAAGTAAACATGTTCTTATTTGTCATGTAGCGAAAGTGGAAGCTGCAATGTCAGCGCATTCTATGGCCAACGTAATACCTTTTTTAGCGAATTTATTATTCCCTTCAAATCCAACGCTTCGATAAAACCAAAAGAAAATATATTTCAAACACAATAAAGAAAACAGTATCCATAACATTGTCTGTGTATTAATGTTTCAGCAGCTTTTGGCTAATAAACATCACAAGTTGCGTGATTCAAAATTTGGCCGAAAGGAAGTTTGGGTCTGGTCACAGACAAAACTAAAAAAAAAAAATAATTAACCCTGTGTAAACCAAGAACTGCGCTCGGCCCATGGCCACGTGGTTAAGAAATGCTTGTAAGAAATGTTTTAAATGTTTAGTCAGGGAACCATGTTCATCTTTTTCCAAACTTGCACTCTCAACAGTGTGCTCGTATGATTTATGATTTAGAATATATTATAACGTGGTGTTTTGAAACAAAGTTTTCAAAATTCAATCTGGCAGTTTTTTCCATGCATTGAGTCCAGCAAACACTGTAGCTAATGTTCGTTAAATCAACATTGCATTCAAGTTTGGTATCACAACTTATTAAGCTTGTCATGCCACTCAACTCTAGTCTGACGTTTGTTCAAATGTCAAGCTACAGTTGTCCTGAAGTCAAATGTTATTTTTCATTTAAATTTTGACATTATGATGAGACATCTCAAGCTTGACATTTGAACCAGGCCTTAAATGTAAATTTTTCTTGTCAGTCCAAGGATAGAGTGGGACTGTACATGTAGTTTCTTTTTCTCATATGCATTATTTTATGTCAGATCCATGGAAACCAAAAGTATTCATTTGATTCCAGTTTTGCAGCCCAGTTTTGTTTGATCAAGCCACCAAACCAGTGAAAAACAATATATTTTGTTGGTGACTTAATGTATTCCCAATGGATTTTGGAAAAGACAAAGATTAAATCCATACCACAGCTGGGACAAAATCTGTTTGTCTAGCTCTCTCTTGGATAATAACTAAACTGATCAAATGCTTGTTTTATCACAGGTTGCTAAACTACATTGGTTGTACACAGACAGCATCCCAAGACTGCAGGAGATTGGGGAAAGGGAAACAGGCAAGAACTGGAAGGCCAAACTTAGAGATTGATTGGAATGACAAGATGTCAAGATGATTTATGGCTAATGGTATTAATAAGTAAAGGTTCTCTATTTATGATTTAAAGTAACAATATTTTTATTACTAAAAAGATACAACATTAATGGTATATGACATACATGAATAGAGTGGTTTTACTTAACCCGTGAAATAGATAGTGGAATTTTACATGCCACAGCTTCCTATTAGTTCCTACTATTCCCCTATAGTTAGTAATTATTTTGTTTTCTAGTCTTTGTTTTTGCATACCATCCACTAATACTAATTGGCAGACAACATTACACACTAACAAGTAGTTTCTTTTTCACGGGTTCAGAGAAAATCACTCTATAATGGCATGAATTGCTGCCATTTTTCTTTATTTCGTGATATCGATGCAAACCTCTTAATGTAACAAAGCATGCAACTTTTTTTCCAAATTAATACTAACAAAAATTCGTCTAATCCTGGGATTGAAAATATTAAATTCAAATGTCACTTTAAATGAGGCAAAAAAAATATTTTCATTGGTCTTTTTTTTTCTTTGAAAAAATAGAGAAGATCTTAATAATAGATTACATTTCTCTCCATAGGATTATTTGAGCTTTTCTAATTTCGAAACAGTTCTCAAAATGAAACTCTTGCAAATATTTGTGCAACATGCACAGGTACTGTGTATGCACAGAGTACTCTTTTATGTGCATGTTTACTCATTTTGTGGGCATTAACTCTGACTAGCTATTTAACTTAGTATTAAACTTTATTTGGCCCAGCCCGGGAGGCCTTTGAACATGGGGTACAGCTGGCCTGGGGTTTTCCTCCTAGTGCAAGTGGACGTAGAGGGAGGTTTTTCACCCAGCTGTTGTTCCACAACCCCAGTTCTCATTTACTATTGTAAGCATATTAGTTTTTGACTGACCAGATTTGTGTAATTAAAACTTGGCATTGGTTGCACTGGCTTGAAACAAGCAAAACTGACTCTTAATGCATGACACGCACAGCCATTAAACTAAGAACAAACACCACTCAACAAGCAACTGCATAGACTCTACAAAATGACATATTAGGCAACAAATTGAAAACTTTAACTTCAAACAGAACTAATAGATTTTGACTTACAAACAATACTTTAACAATACATAGATTTAAACTGACAAATGACTGTACTACATTTGCACAAGTCTGAGCTGCCAGCAGCAGCACTGTACATGAACTACCACTTATCAGTTTCAAAGGACCAAATACTATACATGAACTTTAAAGTTACACCATCAACTGACAACAATGTTTCACTTGACTCCTGAGTGAAGATGACTGCTGCTCATGTCCAGGTTGTCAAAACATCAGACACCAACAAATGTCCTTCACACACCGGATGAATAAACCAACAACTCTGGAGTTTAATCTTCATCTTGTTCGCAATGGACTTGTACTGGAAACCCTCTGGAATACTCATCAAGAGGTCTTTCAGATGGTCAAATCCCACCTGTCACATGTAGCAACTGACAAAACTTAGACAAACGACTCCTACAGAAGGCAAAACTTCTACAGCTACAGATGACTGACAACAGCTACTTAACAGACTTAGAGAACTGATACTAACTGGCTTCATATTGCCTACAAATGAGCCGGCATAACAACAGCCCTTGGTTATAGTGAACACAGACAAAAATTGACATGACATAACTTACATGGCACTCTCCTATGGACTAAAAAAATTGTGTAACTAACTGCACTGTTGAGGTTTGTTTTGTCTCTCCAGTGAGACCTGTTAGAACCAACCAAGGATACATAACATCAGAAGCAGAATAGCTTCCAATCTACAAGCAGACTCTAGCTATGCTTAATGACAACTTGACGAAAGATTAACAAAAAGAACTGATACTTAGACCAGCTGTTATGGACTTGACTGCCTACTGTTAGCAAAATACATCAATGACTTTGCTGATGACAAACAAACCCACAAACTGCTTATACAAGACCTGACTTCAATACCTCATTGCAGACATAATAGGAATCCAATGAAGCTCAAAATACTGCCATTAACATAGAAAACTACCAATATTTACAATACTCTTTACAACAACTGTCAAAACATTACAGACTACCAAACCTACAAAAACTACATTTACATGCAGTGCAACCCATAACCCCACTACTCAACGATGAGCATTATTCCAAGATTATTTAAACATGTAGGTGTGTGTGCCACCATTGCTCAAACAAGCGTCTTTTTTTATGTTGCAACTGACTATTGCCCCAGTGGAATGTGCAAGTGATTAACATTGGGTTATTGTTTGGAGTGACAGGTCTTTGTTGCAGTATACAGTTTTCACTGCAGTATGTGTTCTATGTGTTTTATTTTCTTATTTTGTTAAGTGGTTTCTAGACATACCAATAGAAGAGACAACTTAAATTCAGCAGTTTTGTATACAAAGAATGACATCCAATCCTTTGGTGCATGGTTTACTGCCATGTGCATAGTTATTACTAACAATTTTGACTGATTGCTAAGTATTCTTGGAAAGCAACTATTTTTTCTTCCTTTGAAGATATTTTATTTAACCATTCTAATTCAACAGGAAGTTCTCTTGAAAAGCCAATGGTATATATTTCTGATCTTGACTGTGAATCGGCTCAATTTTTCTCATTCTTGAAAATTCAACCTGCGCAATGAAACATGGAAAACATTTAAGACTCAGTGGGTAAAATGTTATTTTAACTGGCAATCAGCAATCAATCCATCTGGGCAATCAGCTTCATAGGTTTTGAAACAGGGACAAGCAGAATTCTTAGACCAAACAACAGTACACTTTATGATGAGCGACAAGCTTATCTTTCATAGAAATTTTTTTCTTGATACATTCATACGTGTACATGGGAACTACATTTCTGCAGTAAAGACCTCCGACTCTAAGCAATGAACCAGTTACTCACAAAGGTTTAGCTGATTCATATAGCATCCATTCCATTCGGCTATTTTGAACACATTGGTAAATATTACTTTTGCACTTGTTTGTACAATTTGAGAATAGTTTGAATACTCAAGCATAAGAGTCCTCTAAGCAGTGGTTTCCTTTTACCCTTATGTGTAGAGTCCAGATAAGTAATATTTACCATTTAATAATTGTTTTAAAAGCCCCCAAAGTATGTCAAAAATTAATGAAAAAACCTTGTTGAGCTACAGTGGTACATTGCTCAACCGTGAGAACCATAATTACCAGCATAGAAATTCTCCTC
>Ga0126338_10002485_pt1 | contig 12708 bp, 10 predicted proteins | sample OrbCmetagenome_2_FD_92529 | JGI IMG/M metagenome (GOLD analysis project Ga0126338, IMG submission 92529) | Coral microbial communities from Petempiche,Puerto Morelos, Mexico - Orbicella C C metagenome | ecosystem: Host-associated > Invertebrates > Cnidaria > Coral | place: Petempiche,Puerto... | reverse complement strand
GTAATAACAGTGATAATACTCGTAATCGCCCAATTTGGGACCTGATTCCTAGACTTGAATCCACAAGGATTATTAGTGTGATAAGGAGGCTGTATGACCGAGTGGTCAGGGGGCCTCATCGCCTAAAATCCATTGCTGGTTCAAGTCATCGATCAGAGCTGTTTAACAATAGATTCCAGTTCAGCTCCTTCGCCACGCTTGAGAACAGCCACCTGGCCAAATGTTCAACTTTCTTATGTTCGATTTAAAGAAGTTGTTTCTTTATTTATCGGAAGTAGACCTTCTGTTGCAAACCCAGAGTTAAATGAATATTTTCCCTCATGCCCTCAGTTGTTTCTTTCTGGCAGATGTGACAATGGGGAGTGCATAAGTAAAAGCTTGCTGTGCGATGGAGATGATGACTGTGGCGATGAATCAGACGAGATATTTTGCAACAGCACTTGCAAAGAATTCCGCTGTAACAATGGCAGCAGATGCATTTCCTTCAAGTACGTATTCCAAAGAATTATGTTTAACGAGTACAGTGAATTTTAAAGTGAGATATTATAGTCGTTAGTTTGATAAGGAAAAAAACTGCCTTGGATGATTCGATGCAAAACGGCTTATGAATGGCAGCATCCAACAGGTTCTGCAAGGTTTATTTTCAAACAGTCAAGACAGACCATCTCCATAACTGGCCTCAAACTTAGCAGTCTTGATAATTTGTGCGTTCGAGTCCACTTTATTATCATGTGTATTGGCCCTCGCCTTTTTTGTACTGACCTCACTGCGCTCGGTCCGTACTGTCAAGACCTTAGGCCAATATTCTCCAAGTACGGCCCTCGACCTTGGATAACAAGATAAATAGTTTCTTATTACTTTATGTTTACGAACCTTATTCAGTGAAAGTCTGTTTTAGAAGTGTGAAACTGATTTGCTCAAATTCTCACTACAGATCGCTTTGTGATGGCCAGCAAGATTGTTTTGATGGCGAAGATGAAGATCATTGTCCAACCTCACCCAACTTAACAGGTCCACATGCTGTCATGACCACCAAAACGTCCATGAACATCACATCCACGTTTGAAACGACAAAGATGACCTCACGCAAAAGCGAGTCGACTACGAACGTTTACACTACCGGATCGACGACTACGCGGATGACAACGAAGATGATGTCACCCAAATCGGAAACACAAACTCTCCCTACTCAGATCACGACAAAGTTGTCTTCACCGACATCAGCACCAACAACCAGAGGCACAACAGTAGCAGCAAATACTTCGAAGGGTAAGCAATTTCATTCATATCGTCAATAACATACAAAGGCCTGCTGGTCGGAGACGTACGACAGTCAGGCTCGAAGGTAGCCAGGGTAATTATGTTGCGTAGACAATACAATTTGCTCTCACATTACCTCTTTTTCACCCAGGAGTATAAACAAGTCCCAGAAATCGGCCAGTAATTGTTTGGACCAGTGCGGCTAGGGTAACTTACTATTTACTAGCATCTTATCTGATGGAAGAAGCAATACTTCAAATTATTCGTTCTCAATTTTTAAAGCCGTTATTTTGTTTCGCATTGTAATTCCTAACGATAACGGACAGTACCCACTTTTTATTGACTTTTTAAAATTTTGCACTAGTACGTAAAGCTAAACATATCGTAAGTGATAAGGACGTTGTTCACCTTTAAATCTACGGCTGCTTCTGCATTCTAGCCTGGGTTCGAACCAGGACCGCTTGATGAGGATTCCAGAGACAAACCATGAGGTCACCGCGCCTCCTACTCTCTACTTCTAAGGAGTTCATTTATTCGCTTAATTGTGTTCCAGTGTGCCGAGATGAATGCACGTGCTTCATGAATTGTGCTGGAAACATCATATGCCCATTCAGTGGACTATGCTCAAACTGCACCTGCAGCAATGGGACACTAATGCGTGCAAATCGATGTGTTGTACCCATGCCTTCGCCGTGCGTGCAGCGGTGTAATCACAAGGGACAAACATTTCAGGTAACAGCTGAAGAAAAATATAAATTATTCCGATTTTACCAGGCTTTCTTAAGCTAAGAATCGTTGGCTTAAATTTGTTTGTTTTCATGTAATTCTCTCTTATATGTTGTTTTCAGAGAAGCCGGAATCGTTATAGTATACAAAACGAAGTTTGTAATCGCCACGAAGCGTCTACAGTTGCCCCTTGGCATTCTGTTTAGGAGCCATAGTTGAAATAAAATTGTGCATATTTAATTCTCGTTCGTTTATTCTGCTGCAGTTTACGTATATGATTCATTTAATATATGCGTGATAATTATTAAAAAACGAAGGTATGCTTAATGTAAAGACAATCCCTGCAGATTGACAACTACTGGTGACTCTTGCTGTAGAAGGTTGGAGTGTAGTGTTAATTAACTACTAACCATTTAGTCCAGTATAATGGAAAGAATGACATAAATTGAGACTTTTGTTGATATTCATGATATTGTGCCTTAGGTCGGTACAACCATCCAAGACAAGCCGTGTGACATTTGTACGTGTCAGCGGAAGCCTAACACCCTCAACCAATCACAAGTGTTTTGTCACCGCACGTGCTCCCAGACTTCAACAACGTCCCCAACAACCCCAAAGATAACACGACAAACAAGAATCTCTTCCACGGAGGAGTCCACAACATCAAAGAAAACAAGCCCAACAATAAGGCTATCAGCTAAGGAATCAACAACAACGTCAAAGATAAAAGGCCCAACAACAACAACAACATCGATATCTACAAAAGAGTCGACAGCATCAAAGATAACAAGTCCGACAACGCTCTTACCAGGCAACAAAGAAACTAAACCAACAAATCCATCTCAAATAAAACTACCATCAACGACGTCCACAAAAGAATCATCTGCAACATCAAAGGCAAAACTTTCAACAACCACGGCTCCAAAACAAGAGTCTACAACAACCAACACTCAGGGAGCACGTCCAACAACACCGACATCCAAACAGGAGTCAACGTCAGCGTCAAAGAAAATGAGTGGCGTATCGACATCATCCACAAAAGAGTCAACAACAGCAAAGATAAAATCTCCGATAACTCTCCCAACAGGCTACAAGGAAACTACATCAACAAACTCAGCTCAGATAAAACAAACATCAACGACATCCACAAAAGAGTCAACAGCAACATCAAAGGCAAATCTCTCAACAGCAACGGCCCCGAAGCAAGAGTCTACAACAACAAGGATAACACACCCAACAACATCAATATCCAAACAGGAGTCAATTTTATTATCAAAGAAAATTAGCGGTCCATCAACAGCATTCACAAAAGAGTCAACAACAGCAAAGATAATAATTCCGATAACATCCACGACATCCCCAAAAGAATCAACAGCATCATCAAAAATACAAAATCCAACGACAACGAAACCCACAAAATCGAAGATAACAAGTCCGACAACGTACCCACCAGGCTATAAAGAAACTACACCGACAAACCCAGCTCAAATAAAACTATCATCAACGACATCCACAAAAGGATCAACAGCAACATCAAAGGCACAACTCTCAACAACAACGGCTCCGAAACAAGAGTCTACAACAACAACCAACACACAGGGAGCACGTCCAACAACACCGACATCCAAACAGGAGTCAACTTCAGCATCAAAAACAACGAGTCGTGCATCAAACACAGCCGCAAAAGAGTCAAAAACAACAACAAAGTCAACAAGCCCGATAACATTCCCACCAGGCAACAAAGAAACAACATTAACAAACTCAGCTCAAATGAAACTGACATCAACGACGTCTACAAAAGAATCAACAGCAAGATCTAAGATAACTAGCCCACCATCAACAAAATCCGCACAAACGTTGACAACAGCATCAAAGAAAACAAGTATAGCATCAACGACAGCCACAGAAGAGACCAGTGCGGAACCAAAGATAACAAGCCCTACAACAGCGACAGCCGCAAAAGAGTTAACAGCACCAAAGACGACAAGCTCTACGGCAGTTACATCCACAAAAGGGTCCGCGTCAGTTTCAAAGATAACGCTCACACAAGGATACAGTTCGACGACACCAACAAACCCAGCTCAACTGCAACAAACATCCACGACGTCTGCACAGGGGTCGACAGCAACATCAAATACATCACTCCCGCCATGGACAAAATCCTCACAAAAGTCCACGACAACATCAAAGAAAGCAAGCCTAGTATCATCGACATCCAGGAGAGAATCAACAACAACATCAAAGATAACAAGCCCGACAACAACTACGTTTACCCGAAAGGTCACAACTTCCACAGCAGGTTAGAGAAACCTTTGAGTTACACCGGATATAAGTTAGAGACGTTCTAGGCGGAGAAAAAGCTCCACTTTACGAGGGAAAGTTTCAATCGCCTCCAAACACCGCATTTGTCGCTATTTATAGATAACAAGCCTAAATATTCGGGATAATATTAAAAGCCATCAACCTTTACCCTGAGTTCGCAAACTTATTTTTTGACTTTTTGACACGAGAGGTACTTTTCCTGATGTTTCATATAACTTGCAGATAGGTTACCGCTTTGTTTCTGCATCCATTCTTGAAATCACAAACACTTCAAGAATTGCCGGATATCCAGAGAGGTATTCTTTAAAAGCATTCTGCAATTGATAAGATATCTTAAACCTTCTCCAGGTCCTTCTGGCTGTGTATGGAGCAACTGCTCCTGTACCAAGACATGCGCCGACCTCGCCGAACCTAAAATAGAAAGGTGCACTGAGGAAACCTGTAAGCCCGGCTGGGCATGCCAACCAGGTTTGGTCTTACTCAATAACAAAGCAGTATCACCTGTTCTGGAGTGTCCGTGTTACCACAATGAAACGTTTTACAAGGTGAGATTGGTGGGGCAATAACCCTGGTGGCTTATTATGTAGGTATAATGGAGCAAACATTCAAGTTATCTTTTCAGTTTAATCCTTCTTAAGCATTCCTAGACAAAGACTTCACCTCAACTCTGGGTCTGTAGGACAGTATTACACCATTATTGGTCGTCTTTAGAGCAGCCGACCACAAGCATCCTTTAATTGCTCTGACCTTGAGCAAACCGGAAAAAAACATTGGCTTATCTGTAGTATGCCTTTAATATCTTTCGCAAGGCGCTGAACGTACAGATACAGCGTCTGTGATCGTCCAGGTTTCTTCTTTCCGTGTGGTGGAACTAACAAGTCAATCCATTTTTTTTAGTAGGACTATCATTGAATCTGAAATGCTCCACTTAACACCTTGAGTGACATTAGAAATCAAGAGCCCTGGCCAGCTCTTTCTAAAAGTTTTCAATAACAAGGTGTAATTACCCAAGAGAGTGAGTTCTTGCAGTTCACTTGTTGTGAGAAATCATTCTTCTTATTACGTTGAGCTGTGCGAGCAGGCAAGATATCCCACATCCTGTGCTATAATTGGTTACCTGATTTAGCAAGATATGGCTTTCTTACCAGTTCAGGAACACCCTCTGTTTCCAGCAAGAAAATGGTGTTCTTTATGCCTTATAGTAAACTGATAGTCCTTTATTGGTCAAGCGTGTTCAGTCAAAATAGTTCTTTTTGGCATGTTTATGGACCTCGACTGAAAACGATTTTGGGTAGTATCTTGTTACCTTAACTTCACGCTTGGTCAATAATCCATATATCGTGTACTGTTATTACCTTCCAGATCGGCCAAAAGTTTGAAAATGGAACATGCAGCTCGTGTATGTGCCTCGGCGATTCTGTTATCTGCACGCAGACCTGTAATATCAAGGCATGTCAGGAGGTAAGTGCATCTTGATTGAAAACATAGGGGAAATTTTCCGCATAAAGGAAATTACAATGAATTAATTATTTAATATAAATCAAAATAAATTGTAGAGAAAAGGTGGCGAAGAGACCAAAAAGGAACTAAAAAGCTTAATTGTGATTTTGGCGTTCCATTAAAATAAACTAAGATGAATACAAATTAGTTAAAATAGCTTTCATAAGTAATAAACTAGAAAATTATTATTGGTAATTATTAATTTTCCATAGTTTCTTAACTGCGTTCTTTAATTAGTGTTTTTTTTTTTACTGCAATCCTTTTCATATTTCAGGGTGAGGAGCTTCTTGACAAACCTGGAAAATGTTGCTTTTGCCGCAAGAAATCAAGTACGCACCAATTTGAATTTCTTTGGATTTATGTAATATGACTGTTCTGAGTTGTTGCTTTAATTAGTCCAGTATCGAGTTATATCCAACAGCTCTTTATCTAGGACGCAATAATTATGAATTGCATCTTTCTTTTTCTTCCTTTTATATTTAACAGCTGTGATGATTTCTACGACCACTCCTGCCATTTCCAAGGGAGGAGTGGCACCAAAGAACTTGACGACAGTTTACGCAAAGACAAATGTTCAGACAACGTCTTCCATCTTAACGTTCTGGAAAACAGTGACGCCAAAAACAACAGCGTCCACCGCGAGGCGAACAGGATCAGCCCCTGAGACAAGCACGGCATATATAAACAAAAGTTCCCAACCCACTGTCACGTCAAGGCCAAACATGTCTAAACCTACATCAATAGCGTCACCAGAACCAGCGACCGAAGTCCAGATCGAGCGATGCAATGTTCACACAGAAAATACCAGCATCGTTGACGAGTTTGGCTGCTCTAACATTCTTCCAATTACTCAGACGTCTTGCCAGGGTTCTTGCGGCTCAAGCGCAGTTGCAAATGTAACTTCACCATGGATCCAGGTCGATTGTTTCTGTTGCAAGCCCAAGAATCTTAGGGCCATGAGCGTTCCCATGAGATGCTCGGATGGTGGCGTGAAAGGGCTCAATTACCTTATTATAACCGAATGTGGCTGTGAGGCTTGTGAAAGCCATGGTTACAAGACAAAACTAAGACTTCTAGTGGGGACCATGTTTGAGAATGTCACTAAGGAAGCAGATGACGAAATTGTGCGTTAGCCATGCAGCAGACTCGAAGCTAGTAGTAGCTTCAAGGCAGCTTCGAGAAAAATATATCAATTTGCTTTTAAATAATCATCATTTTGTTCGTAATTGAGTTTGGTATGCAAGATTCAGAATTCTCTTGTAAAATAGTTTAATTTAAATTAGACATGACTAACGTGCAATTTGATCTATTTAGTTGTGACAAAATTGCTACGAATACTGGAAAAAGCTTTGCCTCTAAATTGTGCACATTTCTGATAAATCCACAGTGGTAAGTTATATAATCGCCAATTCCGATTCTAGGTTCAGTAGTGTATCTTATGAATGTTCAGTGTAACTGAAAAGATTCCGGCATAGTACACGGATTGTTAGATCACCCAAATATATATTTTTTTAGTTTGGACTAATCTTTGGAACTTTTTCAAAGCCATGATGGCCGGATTTACCAGCTTTAGTGTTGTAAAGCGCCCAACTGGTTTCTGGGAGGTCATGGTTCGAGTGCCTTCTAGGAATCAAGATTTGTCTTTGTTCCACGCTCGTGACATAAAAAAAAATTAATTAAACTTATGATTAGTTACGTATTTACAAAGGGTAACTTAGTATCATTAGACCTTAAGACGCCACATTAAAATTCGATTTTCATCAGTTATCATGGTGATTGAATAAAATAAAGAAATTTTACAAACAAGTTTCCTTTTTAATATAATTTATACCATGCCGTTCAGTAAGATTATCAAATTTAAATACCAAGACAAAATACAGTTGTGACAGGAGACTGCGCTGAGTGGCGGCTTATCGGGTAATATTAAAATTGTTCGGGCGCAACCTGTTCGAAGTTCAGAGTGTGATTTTTGTCGACTTGTAAAGATTTCTGTGAGTGATTACCGTTTTATTTTAAACTTTAAATTTTCTTGTTTGTGCTGCTGTTTGGGGGTGTCTAACGGCTTTTACAGCAAAACAAGGAGAGATAAGTATGGAAAATTAAAATAAAAAATTGTCTTTTCGATTATGACAAGTCAGAGTTTTCATTGACAGGTGATCACACGTGGATTTTTAATGTGATGTGTGTAGATTTTTTTGCAGTATTCAACAAAGGAAAATCGTTGGTATGCACGCTACATTCAAGAAGTTCGAGATTAAAGCTGGGGCCTTTTAAGACTTAGATAAGTAATTACAACTTATAACATTCTGTCTGGGAAAGTTTGACTTAAATACGACAATTTGATTCCAAGGTGAGTTACTTTCACATTCTCAGTTTTCATATCTTTAATTATGCCCATTTACTACTTGTAAAGACTATAACATCTACTCAAATGCAACAAGCTCAGGTTAGATATTATCTGTCTAATGATATACGTGAAAATATTACTTGATTCTGATTGGCTGAGAGCAGTGCCGTTCAAGTGTAACACCAGTGCAAAAATTGTAACACCAGTGCAAATTACACATCATAATTCTGAATTATGATTGGCTGAAAGACAACAGGAAATTTTCTAACCCGATGATATCACGTAAAATGATGACGAAAATTTTGTGCGGAAACTTTGATAAAAGTTTTCTCGAATGAGAAAAAATGGGTTGAAGAAAGATCTTCCGGCACTTCCTCCACGCGAATTATTTCATGTTTATATTATTAATAAGTAACCATACGGTTTTTCTCGTTCAATTTGGAATTAATTAGTACTTGTGAGTCAAAAAGCTCACTCGTGCAAATTAATTCCAAATGGAACACGAAACCATATAATGACTTATACAAATTACAACTCTTTCGAGACAGCAGTTCCTCAGAATGGGCGTCACAATTCACAAATGGCTAACTGCTAAGACGGTCATTAAATGGCGTTTGAATAGCTATGCAAGTATTACCCAACGGGTATTTGTAGACTTAAAAACTCACGTCAGACTCACAGGCGACTAGAAAAGTAGAGCAGGCTGTTATTTTGTAACGACGGTCATTCTTGACGGTCATTCGTTTAAATTGATCTCTGAAAGCATTACCCAGCGGCTATTTGAAGACTCTTAGATGCTAGAAGCTTTTAGAATTCACGGCAGACTTATCGGCGACTAGAAAAGTAGAGCAAAGTTTCATGTCGTTATCCATTTTTAAAAAGGTGACTGTCCATGAAAGCCCTATAGCTAAACAGCAAGTGAAAACGAGAGAAATCACGACAAAGGTACGGGAGACTTGATCAGTGTAGAACTAAAAAACACTTAGCGCGCTTTTTAGCATGACACAGCTGTCAATAGAGTCACTGACTGGTGTTTAAACTCATAACTATGGAAGCATTAATCAAACAGAAGGTATAGACTATAAGAAATCACTTCAGATATACAGGCGACAAGAACAGTAGAGCTAAAAACACTTCGCTTTCTTTTTAAGATGGGAAAACAGTCGAGACAGCAATGTATGCGGATGACTTATATCTGTGAGTATTAATCAAGCAGCCGTTACATTTGTTGTTAACGTGTAGAACTGAATCACATAAGCCTCGTAGAGGGCTGAAATTTAGAGCTAAGCCGCTCCGTTTTCATTTTAAAATAGCGCAAACTGTTATTTATTTACTTAGTTTTAACTCTTAACTTTGAAAGCAAACACTCAGATTAATCACGTCAGACTCACAAGGTGCTACCAGTGCTGCCTAGAACTGGTGCTGATGGAAATGTACGAAAAAAGATCCCATAATTATAATTACCTTGGTTTTTCACAGCTGCGCACAAAACTGTACGCGATGGCCTTTCATGAAAAAAAATCTTTTACCCGCAGGCGTAAAGCAGTCAGTATTTACTCGCATAATGGTGGCGTACTACTTTTTTCTTAAAGGTAAATGAAGTATAACGGGAAATATGAATAAGGGATGATCCATTGCCGGGCATTATAGTAGGCATTTGACGAAAAGCAAGGTCAAATGCAAAAATAACTCAAAAACATTTCTAAGAGCAAGGTGAATATACTTGGGCCAAGGCGACTGTCTCCACATAACAAATATTGTGTACAGCGTAAACCTGAATGGAAACAGAACTGTAGTCATATCATGCCCCACAAAACAACCTGAAACAAAAGATTTATTTAAGTAGCTGCTGTAAGAATGTATGTCATGTGGGGTTCCCAAAGCACATGTACGCTGTGCTTGCTTAGCTGCTCCATAAGCAAAATATAATTCCTCCATTTAACTGATGTGTCATTATATATTTACTCTATGTATGCATCTACGACATTCGATAAGGATGCAAATTAATCGCCACAAGCCCGTGTTCAGTATTCGCAGTTTTCTGCAGAGTAATCATGAAATTGTTGCCGGCTGCTGTGTTTCTGCTGCCATTCTTCATTGAAGTTTCAGTTTGCGAAGATAATTAAACTATGGCCTAGGTATGTATTGCATGCAGTGGATTCTGACAAACGATTCAGTAATGTAGGCAAATTTGTGTTCATCGAACCTTTTTTGGTATAGAAAGAAAGCTTATTCCACCTAGATTACCAGATGTATGGAGAATTCTAAACATTGCATGTTCATTAACACACGATCAGAGCTGGTTGAAAATTCCCTTAAACATATTAAGAGCTTATGTCTAAGAGACCGGGGCAGACTTGGAAATGGGGATTGACCGATTTTCCTGAAAATCCACACACAAAGTCCTTATGTAAACGCATGTTATATGCTCAAGTTTCAGCTTCGTTGATCGTTTTGCACTCGAGCTCTGGATATCAGCCCCACGAGGATCCCCTGAGTTTAATTTTCGACCAATTTTTGGCGCATTTCAACAACAAGCTGACAGAGTACGAAATAATTTCAACCCAAAAAAATCATTTATATAAAGCCTAATACCTAACTCTCTAAATTTAGAGATATTGGTTTGAAGGAATATTTCTGTTGCTTCAACCATTAGAAGGATATCAAAAACAACCGGAAATGACCTATTTTTAGGCCTATTATTTTGGATGCCCTCATTTTCATCAAAAGATTTTAGCATCCCTGTAATCTTTAACCCATGATGTGGTAATATGAAAAAATCTATTTTAAATTTGAGACTCTTTGGCTCTGCAGAAAAGTCCATCATCCAGCCCACGTTTGGTAAAAGTCTATAGAGGAAGTTTGGATGCAAAAATTCTTACTGATTTTCGTTCAGTAAAGGTAATTCCTATTTTAAGCTGTTAAAAAGAAAATTTTATATTGTTTATCACTAAGAAAAGTTTTATTTTATTTAAAATTCATATATATTTTGTTATAAGGGTCGAAAAGATTTTGGTCAGTCGGAGCTAAAATTTTAGTGGTAATTATCAGTAATTATCTAGGGTACTTCGTAAAACGCGAAGTCATCGATCGTCGGCGAACGATAAACCGGGCCAAAATTAAAGTGTTAAAGGGTTAAGGATGTTTAGGTCTTTCCGCAAATATCCGGATATCTTTGCGATATTTAGGAGTTTCCGAGATGTTTAGAAATATTAAGATATTTAGAAAGTTAAGGGATATTTAGAAATGTCAGAAGCATATCACCTTTCTAGGTGATATGCTTCTGGAAATATTTATAGCTTTTTTTTTAGCTTAGCTATGTGTTTTCGTCCATGATTTCCTGAAACAATGCACAGTTCTATGCCGGAAATTATCTAGTTCAGTGATTTCACACTCGAAAAATATATTCCATATCAGTAAAAGCGTTAAAGCAAATGGCGGATGCTAGCGGCTGAATTTTCTTCCTTAACTCTTACTACTACAAGAAAGTCAAACTGACTCGTAATCGGTTTATTTTTGAAACAAAAATAAGAGATATTTAGAAAAAATTGTGATAATTAGACAATATTTGAGAATTTCCGAAAAGATATTAAGGCGATTTTACGTGCTATGTGGAAAGGCCCAAGGGCGTTCTGTTGAAAGCTTTTACTGGGCTAATCTGTCAGTCCGATGGATGGAAACCATTCGAGTGCACATTATAATGACAGCTGTTCATTAATTGTACACCTGAGGTAATCACGCTCACATCAGTCGTCAAAAACACCGAGCTAAGGACTAATCAAAATCTCGAATTCTTTACGGTGTTAACTAACACTGAGTTGTAATGCGAAGGTTATGAAAGTAAGTAAGAATTAATTTTGCCAACACTGCTGAATGTACCAAATATGAGACGCTATTCGTTTTTGAAAAAACTAGAGTCATTTTTATTAAAACAAATTGCTTGTAATTATGAATAATCAGAAACTGCAATTTGCAATCGGCCTTCCGGATTTTTAAATATGATACCGTACATCAATAATGGCGCTCTATATGTCAGCTGGCTTTCGATTAACATGTGTTTCCAACGACAGACACTGAACATCGTGCTTATAACCGAAGGGGCTTATATCCGAAGGGGTTTATATCCGAAGGGGCTTATATCCGAAGGGGCATAAATCCGAAGGGGCTTATTTCCGAAGGGGCTTATATCCGAAGGGGCTTATATATCCGAAGGGGCTTACATCCGAAGGGGCTTATATATCCGAAGGGGCTTATATCCGGAGGGGCTTATATCCAAAGGGGCTTATATATCCGAAGGGGCTTATAACCGGAATGAAAATACCGTTTCGAAACGAGCTTTAGCTACACATGTTGATCAAAATAGGTATTTCATTTACTGGTAATAAACTTTAAAACATCACAATAAAACGAATGCAAAACGAGGAAAGCTAGTGGGGTGGGAGTGGGGGGGGGGGGGGGTTTTAAACGCCAGGGAAAGTTTGGGGGGGGACGGGGGGGGCTTTTCTAAAACCCCCGGGAACTTCAACCAAAAAAAAGTCTCCCCCTTTCCCCCC
>Ga0126338_10002484_pt1 | contig 12709 bp, 12 predicted proteins | sample OrbCmetagenome_2_FD_92529 | JGI IMG/M metagenome (GOLD analysis project Ga0126338, IMG submission 92529) | Coral microbial communities from Petempiche,Puerto Morelos, Mexico - Orbicella C C metagenome | ecosystem: Host-associated > Invertebrates > Cnidaria > Coral | place: Petempiche,Puerto... | reverse complement strand
TCAAGACTTATAAACTTTTTTGGTAAAGCTCAAAACAAAATGGTAAATCAGCAGAATACCGGTAACTCAATAAACTTTGTGTCTGAAAAGTCTTAAGTTTTCCTTTTACCTACTTTCTTTTCCCTTTACAGATTTCTATGAACTTTTCAATTTTTTTTCGTAAATTTTGCGTGACACCGGTTATTTCCCATGTTTTCCCTTAGATTTTTGCGCGGGAAATTGGAGCGCGGCTGCAAAAAAATGTACCCATTTGTGCATGCCCGGCGTTTGACCGCTGTGTTTAAGGGGGTACCCCCTTAAAATTTTTGTCAAAAATGTTTTCAGGGGAAACGCTGTGCAAATTTTTTCAAATTTTCCCGCCAAAAGTCTTAGTATATATAAGGCAAATTTTTTGATGACACCTTTGTAATTAATTTAATTGAATTTTACTTAATTAATTGTTTTGTATTAGAACAATTAAAGAAAATAAATGAATTAAGTAAATAAATGAATAAAGGAAAAACTTGTTGTTTATTCTTTATTGAGATATTTACTTAGTTAATGAAGATTGCAAGAGAAATTCACCCTTCATTAGAGTAATGCACTTATTGACAATGAATAAAAATATAAATTAAACTTAAGGATGAAAAATAATTGAAATGTCATCCTTGAAAATTCAAAAAAAATTGACGCATGCGTAGTTTGGGCGCCGTATTTTTCTTAGTTTTTTGGCGGGAAATTTTTTTTAAAACGGAATACATGAATTAAAAGACAATTTAAAAAAAAAGTTGGCGCATGCGTATTTTAAGTGTCTGTATTTTTTCTAAGTTTTTTGGCGAGAAAATTAAAATTTTCAACATAGGTTACCTTGATGAGCATCTTGAGACAAGCATTCGCTGAATTCCAAAATAAAGCTTTTACACGATACTTATCAACAAAAATTTAATAACATCTTTGAAAATTTTGCAATTCTAGTTAAAAAAGGAAAACACTTGAAAACAGCTATACAAAACGCTGTTTTGAGCAATGTTTAGATAAACTACAACAATATCGTCAAAAAAAACAACGCACTGTATAGCTGCAATAAACAAGATGGCAAAATAAACCTGATTTGTCAAAACTTTGTAGCGAAATTGAAGCGTTATTCCAAAGAATTCGCACAATTTCGGCTGCGGTTTCTTTATGAAGAAACAACCTCCGCAATTATGCAAGGTCTTCTGAAAAACGCTTCAAAATCACGACAAATTTTAGATAAATCAATCAATTTTACCAACTTGTTTAATACAGCTATACAATGCGTGATTACCCTGACAAGAAAAATTCTACCACCCAAGTGCCTTAAACGTTCGCAAGGTTTAAAATTCAAAACTAAAGTTCGTAAACAGGTCGCTCGAAACTCCGCACGGCATCAAAATGTTTACAATCGATCGTGACGAGCCACGTACGAAATATTCCTAGTTTCTCTTAAGATCAATTTTTAGTACTTAATTTTCATTACCTTAATATTTCCCCCGCGAAAATAGAAGGCAGTCGGGTAGTCATGCAAAAGTATTACAAGCTCTCCTTCCTTCTTATAAATGACTCCGAGAGTTCGAAACCAATTATTGGTTCCGCAATATTTTGACAAATTCATTTCCGTTCTAAGATTTTTCATTGGAAAACTGGCAATAACAAATCTGGCTCTTATTAAAAACTCGATAAAAACTCGATAATAGTCCCGCGAGTGAAGTTCTACGTTTCAAAAATATAAATCCACGGAGTCATTTTACAGAAACGAGTCAAGCCTATTAAAATTACGTGAACATTTTGAAACCAAAATCCTAGTGAAAAGCAATACTCGAAGCTCGTCTCTCAACAAACATGACAATTAGAATTCAGCAACGAATTTTTCAAGCCTTCCACAAAATGGCCTAGTTAAACTTTTTGATGAAACGATTAAACTCAATGAAACTGAAACGATGAAATGTGTTTTCAGTTGTTGAAAAATCTACATGTCAATTTGCATGGCTCTAGACCATCGTCTTCTCTTCAACTATTTCTTCGTTTTTGTTGTTTAATTCAAGAGAAAAAAATTGTCACCTAGCCGAGCCTAATATTCTTGAATAAATTTTCAGATATTAACATATTTTCGGCTCGAATTAAATCTAACAATCTGTCTTGCTTTACTCCATCGTCTAGTATTCTCTTTAGTGTCTTCTCGTCATTATGTTTCGTCCATATATTCAGTGCATTGCTTTCAATTTGTTTCCAACACCATAGAGCATTGCTTCCATTCTTCTCATTGTCACAAATCCTGAAAGAAACAAACAGATTTGATTTACTGAACTTGCTCAAGAAAATGTCGCCGGAGCTTCAGCTTTCAGCACAAAGCGTACGTATTCGTATCGATAAAAGTAAATATATATAAAACGTCTTCAAAACCACTTTAAAAAACACTTACAAACACTTTTGTTCTTTGGCCATTTCAGTTTAACAAGAAATAAAATGCAAACAGCGGCAACAAACATAACACATGAACTACGCATGGTTTGGAACAACAATCTAAAATTTTCTTGATGCGAAACGTCAAGAAAATTTTAGATTGTTGTTCCAAACCATGCGTAGTTCATGTGTTATGTTTGTTGCCGCTGTTTGCATTTTATTTCTTGTTAAAAAACACTTAAATGTTCAGTTTTTCAGCTTCCGATTCATTTCTATGTAGATTATGTTAAACTTGATCAAGATCTGATTTCTCCTTACGAAATCAACAAATGTCAAGCAAAAAGGTGGTGGGAATAAAGAAGTTAATCAACTAGGGAAATTGTCTCGATGTAATGACCCAAATTCCCACAACTAGCATAGAAAGAAATGCGTAATAACCAGTAGGGAGAGTTAAAATTTTGAGCTTTGAAATGAAAATTAAAGAGTCATGTTACCTGAAGTCATTATGTCATGGTATCATGCAACGTTCCATTACAATCGATGTCTCCTTTTCATCGTCATCTGAAAAAGGATCAAAAAGAATATTTAGGCAACCATTTACAGCCATTTCCCGTATTTTGTTAGCATGTAGGTTTATAACCCGTCTTGTTTCACAAACAACACAAATTGGCCTTATGCTCTCTAATACATTGTGACAAACAAAATTTCTAAGCTTTTCTGAAAAACTTTCGCGTAGGGCAAACTGCAAAATGTTAAATTGACAACCCAAAAAAAATCATAGGATTAAGCTAATTTCGAACTGCTACGGGAAACGATGAAATATAGTCAAATTTTAAAAGGTGTAGGAGAGTTTGGGACAAAACAGAAACAACGGCTCTCGCGTTATAACATACAAGATATACATGTAACTTCTGAAGAATTGGGCAGAATTCAGGTAGTAAATTAAATATGATCAGCTCTACTTTGTGATTTATCGGCTGCAATGAATTCATTTTACAACCTACAACATTACGTTTGAGCACAGTTTTTACCTTGAGAAGGATTCAAAAGCCATTTGCTGCGTGACATCTTGGCTTCTCCAAAGCACGTGCTCTCAGAGTTTACTTGAAGTAAAGTTCCTGTGACAGGTTTTTGTGTTCCGTCACAGCTCCAAGCGTAAAGACCATCTTAAACTAAAGCTCGGTACTTCTTCGAAGCAATAAGCAAAGCCAAAGGTGGATTTCTACAAGTTTAAGTTTCAACATGGACGGTTAACCTAGGGCGAAATGAACGCGAGAAGAAAATTCATCACAGGCATAATTTGCAATCATAATTTCGTAAAATTTGCAAACACGCGCCAAGTGGAATGCGCTTACCTAATTGGCTCGTCTTCTTATGTTTCTTATTGTAAATGAGCGCGGGAATTATTCAAATCGTCCTCTTAGAAATGATATTTGGTTTTGGACTGTGAAATTTTTTTTCAAAAGATTATAAAATTAACTGGGATTTCTTTTGGCTAATATTAATCCTCTTTAAAGCACACGGAAAGGGTGGCTGCTAGCTTTGAAAGATTTTTTGAGGGTGGGGAGGGTACGGCTCGAGAAAGAGAAGGCTTCTAGAGGGAAAGAAGCACTTGCTTTGATTCCTAAATCAGCCAGCGAATCTGAAAATAAACAGAACATAATGTCTGATACGAATTTGAAAAAAAATTGAAAACTTAAGAGGAGAAGTGACGAAACTAAAACACCACCACCGCCCCCATTCTGTATTACCGGACAGTCAGATCACATCGCGTCGAGTCAGGTCACATCGGGTCCAGTCGGCTTGGTTCGGTACGGATCGGGTCGGATCCATGCCGGTCCGAACATGATCAGCCTGACTTAAATATTCATATTGATATTTTGCTTATTAAATGGGATAACAGTACCTGATAAGCCAGGGATAAGCCACAATCTTTAGAGTTTGTTTTTTAAAAAGTTGAAATGGGGTTTTTCCAACGTCCCTTCATAAATTCTATTTTTCCGTCAGGATAAAAATTGTCTGACTTTTCCGTGTTCTCGAGAAAAAAAGAATACCCTGACTTTTCATGACCTACATGTAGGGTTGGTTGATGCATTTGAGCTGACAATCTAAGCGTTTCTTAATTTTTTAAAAAATATATTTTTTTTCTTTTCTTTTGTAGGATCAATGCAATGAGTGAAATTACTTGCCTGGACTAACGGCACACCAGAATTCATTGAAAAACCTCAGCACTGAAGCTTGGACAGCCAATAATCCAGACGTCAACGATTGGCACCGACAATCAACTCGTTCCCAGCCCCGAGGTGTGCTTCGCGCTCGACCAGAATAGAACGCCTAGGGAATGTGCTGAAGATGGGATAAAGTTTGACTCCTTGGCTTTTTCCCAAAATTTATTTTCATACTTTTCCCAGGTCTGGAATAGCTGAAAAATTGTCCCATCTTTATATACTTGTTATGAATCCTGCTAGTACATGAGAAACTTTTTGAATGATATCAAATACACTTAGAATGAGACAGACTGGGTAAGAAAATATGGAGCAGGAAAGGATGGAAGGGAAGCAGCAATTTACAGATATTTGTGTTGAGGAAAAGAGCTTTGAATTTAAAGGAAAGAATTGGCATGGTGAGCAAGAAAAAATCTGATTCAGGCAGGCTAGCAGCAGTCAGAGGGTAAGGAGTAAAAATTTCTGGGAGGCACCCACAGGAATGGATAGGCATGGTGGGGTGTCTCACAAACTAAGATTAATACCTAAGACCTCAGGTCTTACATCTTAGTATTTGAGACACCTGGACATGGTGGGTTCAAATTACTAAAGTCCACATTGAACAGCTTGGGTTTGGATACTGGCCGGGTTGTTGTGGCTTTTTATTCACATTGTGGGTCTCTCTACATTTGCTCCTGGGGGTATAACTAGGTAGTACTTGAAGAAGTGTTAGGAGGTGGGGCTGGGGGGGTGGGTGGGTTTAAGCTGTGACACTTGTATTCTTTCCAAGACGAATACCTAGCAGTACTATTAGTCCTTTGTATCACAACTGGCGAAAACTAATGCACCTGACAACCCCTGATTTGTAGGATATGAGCCAAACCTTGTTCAAAGTTTGCTTTAGTGGCTGCCTAGCCCAAGGAAATAGCCATATCTCTTCACATGTGTTTCTCCATCTCCCTCAATTATTGGATTCAATGCAAAAATGAAAACTGACAAATGAGCAACAACCAAGCACAGGGGGCAGTCACATCAAATCAAAGTATGAATGACAGGTAAACCTGTTGAGTGGTGGTCATTTTAAATTTGTATACGCAGTTATCTGGTGCGAGGTCTGGAAGCGAGAAATGTTTCATAACTGCTCGGAACAATTCCTGGTGCATGATCATGTGCCTGAGAATATCCAAATACTGTTTGCCATCTCAGGCCCGTTAATTTTTTCCACTCCAGACCTTTATCAGAGCACTGCATATTTAAAATTCCAAATGGCTGTCATGAACTAAAAAGATGTATTGTCTCATCTATTTATCCTCTGTCTCTCTTTTGCTTGAAAATCCGTGAGGAAGAATGCAAAGAAGAACGCAGTTCATGCTCAGTCATGCACACATGCTCACTTGTTTTGCATTCTTCCCCATGGATTTTTGAGGAAATGAGAGACCGATCACAGTCTAATTTGATCTGAGAGCCTCACTGGCCAAGCAGAGACATAACAAACTTACTCTACATGATCAGTTTCAGGTTGAACCTGAGACTTCAGATTCAAGGGAGCTGAATCAAACATGTGAAGAGACATGCTAGAGGACAGTGCCTGTCATAAAGGATTTCTCCCTTTTGTCCTTGTTGCTAAATACACAAAAAATGCTTTCAAATCATTCTTAGATACCTATATTTCCTTCAATGATAATAAAATTTGATTTTACAAAAAAATTAAGTACAAAAGTTCAAATTCTTGTGCTCATGATGGGACCTTGTGAATTGCAGTGATGAAATTTCCTTCTGATTGAACAAGTAGATTACTGCAAGAAGAAAAGAAATAAAAAAAATCTAATGAAGTAATCATGGTCCCCTTTCTAATAAGCGCTTTTGATTGGGTGCCAATTTTTTAAAAAGTGCTCCTATTCTCTTCTTACAAACGTGCCCACAGCAAAAGAAACATTCAAGACATTGACACAGAATAGACTGATTAGATGCATTAGTCAAGATGTCTTCTTCTCATCTGAGCATAATATTGAACATTGTTATGTAGCTGCAGTTTAGTTGCTAACACACACTCCAATTGGTTGATTTATGGTCACATGGCAATAGCTAAATCTACCCGTAATTGTGGCTCACCAGGCAACAATTAAACAATTGTCGCCTGCACTCCCACTAACCATACGATACTTTGACTTCTCCTTGAATTAAAACTTTACACTGAACTCCAGCTACATATATAATTGACTCTTAATCACTGGTCCTTGATGTTTCCCTCAACATTCTTGGGAAAACAAAATGGACTGTTTCCCTTAGGACAGGTGCTTAAGTATATATTAGTATATACCACAAAAGTGAATAGTACTTTTCTCAAGTGCTGATTGGTTAACTTAGAGGCAATAACAAAGCATGCAAAGACTAAAAATAGAATGCAAATTATTGGAACCCTGCGAGAGTCAGACAACATAAGCGTGTTCTGAGAGAAATAGGAGGTAAATGAACGCCTAATTTTTGTTTTAAAAATTGTTTTAGGAACACTTGCCTACGTTCTTGAAAAAGCGTCAAATCTTCCACCATTCCGTTTTGTTTGTCTGAGTTTGTCTGAGTTATGATGTCACTTGCATGCTTCACTATTAGTGAAGTCCTATTCACCAATAAGCAGCCAAAGAGAAACAAAATGGCTTATTGTCAGCTTATACAGCTTGTGTGGTATATATGAAAACAATTACTATTCAGCTCAGTGTTGGTCAGATTGGTGGATATTTACCTCCACATTTAGGTTAGTGAACAATTGTTAACAATAACTATCAGAGCCCCAATTGGTCCCTGCTGTTAGTCAGTTCTTGAGTCAAACAGTATTTTGTTTTTCATTAATAAAAGTATATTTGTACCATACTAAGATGTTTATGTTCAAAAAGAAACATGCTCCCCGTCCCTAAAAAGCGCCCACTCTCAAATAAGCACTTCCTCGATGACATGCGCCTGCAGGGAATCATGGTAGTTGTATTCATCAAAACAACTATGTAATGATGAATACAACAACCATGGTTCCTTACAGGTGTATTTCACAGAGGGAATTGGGCATTGAGCTAACAAAATTAATTCACTGTCCTCTGACACTAACTCCAATCAGTATGGTAACAGATACAACAACCTGAACAATCAAAGTGGCTATGAGCCACTGAACTTGGAAAATGGATTGTCTGTAAACAGTGACAATTTTGATGCCACTGACATGAGGTTCTAATCTGTAGAGTTAAAGTTAAAGCCCACTGGCATTTAGTCTCCTTCGCAGCCGTTATTAGGGTTGTCACGCAACGCTCCTCCCCACTAGTGGGGAGGAGCGTTGTGTGATGACCCTAATAACGGCTGCGAAGGAGACTAACTGGCATTGTGCAAAACGAAACGGTTAGAGAATACACGAGGACACGTGACACCGTTGAAAACATTTAATAATGATTATATCGTGCTGTCTGACTTCTTTAGTGGTACACCAAGATGCCTGTACATATATCATATATATGTTTAGGAACTGAAATAACTTGTTGTTACAACTCAGTAGGAATAGTTTTAGCTTTGCATTTAAGAGTATCCTAGAATTTAAAAATGAGAATTTTTAATGAGCACTCAAAATGTCTGTACACATGTAAAAAATAAGTAAAATAGTAAATAAGTTTTGACTGTATTTTCTAGTAATGGAGGCTTTGGACAAACAATTAAGAATGAAAATCAGCGATAATAATTTTGAATGACGTTTCGATGACTCATTCATCATTTTCAAATTCGTAAAATTTAAAAGGCAGATTCTTATGAGTTCTTTATATACTAAGAATGCGTGTGAAAGTCTTGTTGCGTCTGATTAAAAGCACTACAATGTGGAATGTAGAGAGTGTTAATTAAGAGCGAAATAGTTTTGCTTTGATTGAGTCAGATTGAGTGTTCAGTTTAGGTTTCTTTTCTTGGATAAAGAGCATTTCATAAATTATTTCTAACTGAAATATATTTTGGTTCATTTTCTGCATGGGTTTTTGGAATTCAATTGTCTGTTTCTGAACTCAGCAATAACAATTGCAAAAATTTACTTTTTGAGGCAACTTTAAACAAAATGTCAGCTCTTATTTGTTTTATGTCTGTATGCATGAAAATACAACAAGAATTACCAAACTTTTAATTCACAGAAACAGATTTTACCATAATTGAGTTTCAGTTAATTTTAAGTGATGATTGCTATTGGCATAATTCCCGGCTCTGATATAATGAATTGTATGGAAAATGCGACAAGCAAGCCACGACACGACACCCACACAACACACTGGTCAGTTCAATACTCTGTTCACATGGGTACTAATTACATGGGCATCAAAGTGGTATTGGAATACAATGTTAAAGATCTTCAAATTGCAACTACTTTAGATAAATTTAAAGGTTGGTAATTGCTATTTTAGTTAGCTGCATATCCTGGGCTTTTTATCTAACTATAGTTACTATAGTTAGATAACTATAGTTACTGAGTGATTTTTTGATTGATTAAATGATTGGTTGATTGATTGACTGACTGTTTGACTCGCGAACTTCCCTTTACCTATGATTAAAAAAGAGATCTTTGAAAAAGACAGAAAATAAATAAAGCTTCATCCCAATTTGCTCATTAACTAAAATAACAGCTGCAAAGGAGATTGTGAAACCACATGTGCACGTGTAACTAGGAAATGAACAGAGAGTAATAAATTGGTATTACAAATGTTTACCTTGAGTAATCAAAGAATTTTTCATCTCAATCGACCCACAGCAATGAGTCACCAATTTTGTTAAATTGAAATTTGGAAATATTTGTTTTTCAGGAGTGAGGGGGACCGGAGCACCCCGAGAAAAATGCTTGGGCCAAGGTGCACTGTGCCATCTCTGCTACTGGTAATATCTGATATACCTTAATATATCTACTGCATAATTCAACTTATGAACATTTTCCATTCAAGGCTTGCTTTCATTTACTGTCCTTGATCCCCAGTTGTCAGTCCTCAGTCCTATCCTTGCTCCTTGATTCTCTGTTTTGAGTCCTGGGTCCTCTGTCCTCGGTCCTCTGTCTGGGTCCCCAGTCCTTGATCCTGAGATCTATGTCTCTAACAATTTGCCTGCAAATCCAATATGTAACTAGTAAGTATTTTATACAGGACTTTTGCTAAACTTGCATAAAACTATGTGCAAATAATTATTTTCTCTTAAAATTTTGCTTCAGAGTCTTAAGAATTTCACAACCTCCTAAAGGATTACCCAAACATTTTTACCTCACCAAAACAAACTAATTCCTTGAGCAATCAATCAGTGTTTTCGCAGAGGAAGGAAGGTGGCCAAACGCAGTTTTTGCGTGCGCTTTTGCTGATGCAATTCAGCGTGTGCACAAGGATTGGAAAAAACAAATATGCCGTCAATAGAGCGATCCAGCGATCATTTTATTTACTCAACACCAGCACTATCTGTGCTATTTTTCTCTATATTTGAACACAGTGTATTGATGGCTTTAGTCTTTTATTACAAAGATATATTAGAAAAGATAATGATGCAAAGAACCCAGCAATTCTCAGCTTTTTCTTTGTTACCAAAAGAACCCAGTTAAATGCAGCGCATGCGCAGTTGCTCAAAAAATTGAGACCGATTGCTTGGGCAGAAACTTGCCGATTTCTAACGATCCAGTCGTTAGAATTTCAAGAAATTTGGCAAAAAAAAAAAAAAAAAAGTTCAGAAACCATGTGAATGATCTATCACAAAAAATCTGAATTTTGACATAGGAGGGGGGCGTAAGGGTTTGCGGTGATGCGGTTTTGCATTATTTTTGTTGCGGTTTTGCGGTAATTTCGTTTTAACTCGCGGTATTGCGGTTTCCAAAAACTTAGTGGTTTGCGGTTATTACAACCTTTAAGTCACGGTTTTCGGTGAAAAAAAAATGTCTGTGGTGATGACACTCTTCAGAACAGTCGGCAGGCGGTCAGCATCTGGTTGTTTTGCAAGCGCGAGCCAAGCGTTTTGTTTTAGATCGCATCAGGGTTCATTACATCAGCTTACAATTTAACTCTGTGGTTTGCAATTAACAATCGTCTTCTCCACTGAACGTGAACTCTTTAGGAGACAAGAAGGTCACAATTCCAGAAGTAACATTTATTCCGCATTCCACAACTAGCACAGGGTCGTCCAAGGTAATCAGTCACCCAACGCAAGATGTACAGGATCAGTGACAGAGTTTTTCAGAGTCAAGGGAGATATCAGTACTCATTCAAGTACATGACCCACATACTTGGCATTTGGTTAGTAGTAAATAGAGTATAATAGTGTAGTACAGTATACCGTTAGCGTTATGATGGTACGTTTAATATTAACGTACAATGTTATTAGAATATATCACAAGTCTTTCTGACGTCAGCTTTCATATTGTGGCCTCCATGTACGTGTGGTTTCGGTGTTCGGGAAAAAAATTCGGGTTTGCGGTTTTTTGGCGTATATCTGTGCGGTTTTGCGGTTTTCGGACCCCCCTTACGACCCCCTCACATAGGGAACTTTTAATAATACAGAACATGCAGTGAAAACGATTTACAGCGAATTACGAAAATCTTCTACGTCAAAGTTTTTTTAGAACAGTGTTGACAGAAGGGATTTAATGTCAATTCGTAGTGGGCAAAGGATTAAAAAAATTCTCATGACTGGATTTTTTTAAAACAAACAAAAACCATTTTTTAAGCCTTGTTTTTAACCAGCCATGATGCCATGGCAACAGCACACACCTTAGCCAAAATGTGAGAAAAAACCCTTCTGTGGTTAACCTTGACTCTTGGAAAAAACAGGTGCCTGTTTTTAAAAGTAATGGTGAATTAAGCATTGGCACTTGAAAACTGTGTTCGGTCACCTTAAACCAGAGGTAACAAATTCTGATTCATTTCAAGGAATAACCGTCTGAAATTTGTAAGTGCTTTATACACGTGTTTTATACACAGTCTGTAATGTTTAGTCTGCATTTTATAACTAAGTCCATAGTCCGCAGTCCACAGTCCATATTTATGACCGTGTAATGGCACATTTTGCTGACCCCTAGTCCATGGACTACACTGAAGGACCAGGTCCATGGACTACTTGAATGGACTACCCACCCAGAAATTTTTGGCAAACATAAATTTTAATGATGCTAGTCTAACCTGAACAAACACAATTACAGAACACTTTTGAGGTAACAGATTTAAGCCTGGTTCTTATATGCCGCCGACATACCTGGGACATAGCCGGCAGAACGGCCTGGGACACCATTACGGTATATGTGAACATTTATCGCCAAATCATTATCTTTCCCAGGCATTGACCGCCGGCTTGCCTGCGCAGTTGAGCTGCATTCAACTTTGCAGGCAAGCTAGCAGTTGTTGTCGGCGATAGAAGTATTTAATGTGAACATCATCTGTGGATATCTGCAGACGCAAATGTATGACGTAACAACTCGATTTTTCCCACAAGTCCTGACTTTCAAAATGGCGGATGAAGCATTTCGCGCCAATTTGAGTATGTGGGCGATCCATTGCAGATGCGCCGGGGATCCACTGGAACAGATCGCCAAACATTATTAGTTGCAACCGGCGACTATGTCACTGGTAGGTCGCCGGGATATGAGAACCAGGCTTTAATGATCATGGCCAGGTGGTTCGGAAGGCGGTTAACGCTAACCCAGGATTAAAAGTTAACCGAAGTATAATTTTTTTCTTGTATACAAATGTTTTTCACTGCTTATGTTCTGTGTGTAGATTTGAGATTATTCAAACTCAAAACAGATGGCCAAACAACAAAAACAGAAAACCTCACGGCAAAGGGCCAAGTCGCACTAGAGGAAAAAACTGTTTACTTATGTCAAGAATCCGTCATCACAATGAAAAACCAAGTGCGACCGGTTTGTTCCCCAAAGGACAAAATTTGGTTGTAGACGGACAAACTTCAAAGATGCCGTCGACTACCTCTGGAGCAGGCCAAATTGAGACAATTCTTGGAAAACAAAAGCGAGGGTGTTTTGATTCGGAAATGATTTGACAGGTGATATGTAGCAGAGTCTCTATGCGATGGACTTCGCGGTAAAATTAATCACGTTCTCATTTCGCAACAACATG
>Ga0126338_10002480_pt1 | contig 12716 bp, 8 predicted proteins | sample OrbCmetagenome_2_FD_92529 | JGI IMG/M metagenome (GOLD analysis project Ga0126338, IMG submission 92529) | Coral microbial communities from Petempiche,Puerto Morelos, Mexico - Orbicella C C metagenome | ecosystem: Host-associated > Invertebrates > Cnidaria > Coral | place: Petempiche,Puerto... | reverse complement strand
GAGAGGTCCAAAGCAGGGTGGCAGTCCTGGAGAGAGGTGCGCACTGCAGCGCAAGACAGGAATCGATGGAGAGCACATGTGGAGGCCCTATGCGCCAACTTGGCGCCAGGGGACAGGTGAAGTTGAAGTCAAGTTGCGATGACCAAAGAACAAGAAATAACACACAGACTGTGGTGATAAACATGACAATAAAACGCATTGTTGGAAAACAAAAAAAAACTATATCATTTAACTCGACGTTTCGTATGTTATATTTTTGTTTTCCAACAATGCGTTTTATTGTCATGTTTATCACCGCAGTTTGTGTGTTATTTCTTGTTAAGCTACGATGGCCAAAGAAAAAGAGTATCTAAGAACAAGAGTTTGTATGTATAGGCGCTACTCCGTTCCCTCCACAAATTTCAAGTTCATAAGAGCCTGCTGGCTAACCCTTTCCCGCCAAAAGATGTGGAATAAATTCCAAAAAAGTCCCCTGACATCATTGTCATTTAATGCTATTTTTTTGGTGAACTTTTCTCTTCGGGGGGGGGGGGAAAGGCGCCGGGGGGACAAAAAGGGAAAGGAGAATTGAAGTGGAGGGGGAGGGGGGAGGATGCATACCATGGGATAGGATTCAGCCGGTTTCGGGACCTTTCAGTAGAAGGAATTTTACGTTTGGGTGAATAATTTTGGGTAGACGTTATTTAAAATAAGTCATGACTTTGTCTTCTTTTCTAGAGAAATGCTTAAACAAAGCTTCACCATGGGGGATCTTTTGATCAGAAATAAGTCATACACATTCATGGACCTGTTATCGGTGGAGGGAGTGCATTACTGCAGGGAGACTGTGTTGCGTCTGATATTTGGATAGCTTCTAATTCTAGCTTAGCGCTTTTTTCAGCTAGGTGGAAGGGCGTATCTTTTAAGAAATTCATCGGACAAAACCTCTGGCAGCAAAACTGAAGGATCACTATAGACGGTAGTTATTTCCTATTTCCTTTCAGCAGATCTAACGCTAGCGGGGGGGAGGGTGGGGGGTTGGAGGGGAGGGCGGGGAGATGGGCACATGAAAGCTGATGTTCTGACCGACGTTTCCCATTAAAAAGATTGAACTTTTAAATTCTACATTGCGAGAAACAGAAACTGCATTGAATCAGGGAAGGCTATGCGATCCCGAAGCCCTGCAAGAAAATTCTGCATTGTTAATGTTAGGGCCAATCGGAATACAGGAAAGCCGTTCTATGGCGTGGTATAAAAACAAGTGTGTACACCAAGAAAATGTAAGTGACAAGTGGAGCTGGAATAGAATGATCACGAAAAGCAGCAATGATTTTTTCCCCCATTTCTCTAATCCCTTCGCAATAATACATTTCATATCTTCCACTCTTCTCATTAAAATCATATAAACTGCGTAGTAGAATTGTCCAAATATTTGAAAACCTGCTGAAAACGTCATTTCTTCCAGGCAGGGAACGTTTCATCGTGCTATCGTTCCAATTCCTTCTCTTCTTCAATTTCTCGCGTTCTGATTGGTTCTATGATGTAAACTGACGTCTCCATTGTTTCCTCCGAATATTGTTTGCATCAACAGCATATAGAAAATGGCCGATCCATGCCAGGATGTTTGAGACGAGAAGATGGCGAAATACTCCCAAAATTCCACCTTGAAAGATGGGCAAATTGCCGGATTGTACGACTTACAAGAAACTCTAGGATGCGGGCACTTTGCTGTTGTTAAAGTTGCGAGACATGTTTTCACGGGAGAGCGCGTGGCTGTTAAAGTGATTGACAAAACTAAACTCGATGAGATCTCCAGAGCTCACCTCTTCAAAGAGGTTCGTTGCATGAAGCTCGTTCAACATCCAAATGTGGTTAGACTCTACGAAGTCATCGACACACAAACTAAACTTTATCTTGTTCAAGAATTAGGCGATGGCGGTGATATGTACGAATATATCATGAACCATGAACAAGGCCTCAGCGAAGACAAAGCCCGACATTATTTCCAGCAAATTGTACTCGCCATTGACTATTGCCACAAACTACACATAGTGCACCGGGATTTGAAGCTCGAAAATGTGATATTCTTCAAGAGTTTGGACGTAGCCAAGCTTACTGATTTTGGATTTTCGAATAAGTTCTCTCCCGGTCAAAAACTCGATACCTCATGTGGGTCTCTTGCTTATTCCGCTCCTGAAGTTTTGCTTGGAGATTCGTACGAAGCTCCAGCAGTAGGTAAGTTTTTTCTTCATTATTAACTTAATATTAAATATCGGCTTTGAAAGTTGCGTGTTCATTTCCTCATGCTGTTCAACTCTGCCTTGACTAAGCTTATTGAAATATGGTGCATTTTCACATATTTCACCTTTTAATAACATAAACATGCTTCGGCCCTGCGGGGTTGAATCATAAAATTATAGTGGTTTGCCGTTTGTAGCAGGATCATATTTTGTTCAATATCAAGTTCTCTGGAAATTTTCCTTGTTGTCTTCACAATATCCAAGGCGTCGTATGCTTTTACATGTATGTCGTGTTGATTCATGTGATGAAAATTACTGTTACAAGAAGTCATGCGTTAATTTGCTTGCCGCCTTGGAGGTGCACGTTTCGAATATTTACCTCTTGTACAAATGTATTTAGATATACTGTACTCGAGTTTTTCAACTGAACTGAATTTTATTGGCCTCTCACAGTAGGAGGCAAGCGTTTTAATTTTACTGAACTTTCTGTAATATCTACTGTAATCAGTCATCAACCAGATTATTTTTTTTTGAAATTTATTTTTGTTGGGGGTAGAGCTATTAATATTTTAATATTAAAGTTGACTAATGTGCACGCGGAAATCGACACCTGCCATAAACGTAACCAACTTAAATTTGAATGAATTCTATTTTTCGGTTACATGTAAAACAATAAGTGACAGATTAGTGTGTTTCATTATCAGATTTTTGACTTCACTTTTTGTTTCAATTTTTGTGGGTTTTCACATTATCAGTTCTTGATAACTGGGAAAAGATTGTCAGGATCTAACTTGAGGTCTAAAAGTACAAATTGTAATGCTATTGAGGTGGAGAGTTTAATTTCGCTGATTTGCAAATCCATTGAGACTGAAGTTTCATAAGTAATGAATATAAAATTAATGTTGTTAGATGTTTCTAAAATACTTGGATTCGCGAGATGTTTACACTACAGAGGTATTTGAATGGGACCAAATTCACTGTTTTTATGAAGATAATGGTTCTTATGTCCTTGCAATCTTTTACTGGGTATTCCAGGACATGTTGTCGCTTGCTTAAGTTACCAAAGCAAATTACAGCATTTGTGAATTTGTCCTGTCAAAAATCGTCCTTCACGCTTGTCCAATCCAGGCTATGTGAACACTAATTGTCACCTTCTGAATATAGAATAGAATGCAATAATTTCTTGTTTGCCTAATCATCTCATTGTCAACATTACAGCAATCACTGCCTATTGCAGTGTAATTATTAAGCCAGCTGTTACCACATAATTTGCGATATAAGTATGGAGTGAAATTCAGAAGTTTCTTGATCCATACACAAGTGAAATATTTAGGTCTAGCTCAAATAGTGAATCTGGTACAAATCAGATTGTTGATGGCAGCGACATGATAATGTGCATGTCTTTTTGCTTTGATTGACATAGCCTGTGTTACAGCCGTCCTCGCCGAACAAAAAAATTGGAGACAGTGTCTGTGTTGCCATGCTAATTTCATGTTTGCTACATAAATTGCCCACTGATTAAAGCCATTTCAGTGCCATAGCATCTAACGTGACACATGGAGACAACAAAGGAATTTGCTATCTGGAAGTGATCTTTGCATGAGATGTTAAGTAACAGCCTGCAAAGCAGGAGGATTAGTTGGGGCAGAGCGCAAAATGCGATACAGGGGCATGGAGCATGACCATGGATGTGAAACGCGATTTTAAATCAAAGAACATCTGCCTGTCAGTCACACTGAGTGTAATGCTCTTTGAACCATTTGCCAGGCGAACAGTTTTTGCTCATTGGTTACTACATCAATTTGTACGGCTTGTGACATTTTTACCATTTGCTGTTCTCGTTTGAATTTACAGTTTTTTCAACCTTTCATTTTGTTCCTCACTTTTTTCTGAAGAACACTTTAAGTTAAGAATTTCTTTAAAAATGGAGTATAGCCGTTTGACTGTGGTATTAGCAAATGTTTAGAGTTCATAGGTTGGTTTTGAATGTGATCTGTCACTTGGTGGAGTTTGATCACATGTATCATTTGATGTTTCCAGGACAATGTATAAAGTTTATGACATGTAACTGCAAGTGTTGCGCTAAAAAAGGAACTGTTCAAATTAGTCAATTGAAACTACAACACAATGGCTGTTAAAACCTCTGGTTAAATTATTGATCAAGGAAAGTATTAATGGCAGCTTGTAACTTTTAGTTCAAATAACTCAGATTAATTGTGTTAAAATTTCCACTTCATTTGTTGGTGAGTGTTAATCTCAATCGTTTTTGCGTACATCACACAGTGGTCATGTAGATGCTGTGAAAAATTAAATTGAAGTCAAGTAAAGACTGGCTTTTATCTGTTAACTTTTATTTTACAGCACTGTTTAACATTTTATTAAAAAACCTTTCTGCTGTTTGAAAAATATACAGAGATATGCGAGGAGAATAAGATTTTTACTATAATTGCTCTTGCATGCTAAGGCTTGTTATTCAAGTTTTATCAAAGGATAGTCAGTATTCTCATTTCTTGTTACTAATAAATGGTTTTTGGTTTAGACATTTGGAGTCTGGGAGTCATTCTTTTCATGCTGGTGTGTGGTCGCGCCCCATTTTATGAGGTTAACGACAGCGAAACACTCATCAATATCATGGATGTGCGGTACAGTGTATCTGATCATGTATCTCAAGCCTGTCAGAGGTTAGTTTCTGATGATATAAACCATTTGTCAGATGTGTTTTTGACATTGTTTTGGACTGGATGTAACATCATAAAATAACATCATACGACATTAGAACTACTGAAAGTATTTTTAACCTGCCCCTACACAAGGAGATGATATCTAACAGTGCATGTTAGATCCCACTGAATTTCTTTAGGCCGAGGATTTCTGTTATTGTGTCCCATTTTCAAATCTTTGTCGTGATATGAAATATTCAAATATGTTGTGTGGGAAAATGACTCACAGCAGGATATTGTATGAAGGAAGCTGCATTTTGTTAGTTTATGTTTGTTATAATCTTCAACAAAAACAACATCCAACTGATGTAAACTGCCAAATACTTCCTGTTGTACTAAAATGTCCTGTGCAAAGTATCTAGTTTACCCAATTTAAGAACAAGAATAGGCCATTTCAGAGTTTACTTTTGCTTCTGTGTCAAAATAAGTCTGTGCGAAACTGTTCAATATGAAAATGTATTCTGCCTACCTGTTTATTTTCTGGCAAATCAAACTCATAACACAGAACTGGCCTATTGAATATTTTCTATCATTACCACGAGGATTGGGAAGGCCGTGCGCCATGCGCATATGGCACATAAAGCTACAAAATGGTGCATTTTGAAAGTACTTACCAGGCCTGCGATACGCCCTAGAACAAAACAGCTGGTAAAATATACACTTTGTGGAAAGGACTTTCATTTGTGAAATTTTCAGTGAAATGACGAATAAACACATGAGAAATCATGATGCCTTCTCTCTGTAATCAACGCTATAAAAGCATTCAATTTGTTTTTGTTCACAGACCCCTTACTTGGACTCTGCTCGGAAACGAGGTTTTCGCTCAATCCATGAACTTTCAGTTTTCAATGATAGAATCGCCCGACTTGAATATGTTTTGCATGCTATAATTAGCCAAATAATGTGCCTCCAAAAGCGAAAGTTCCGAAATTGGATGTCCAAGACTCTGAGATTGTTGCTGTTTTGCACTTTGAACACGGAGTCCACCACAACGAATTGTGATCCTGAAAACAACAATGAAGCCAAAGCTTCCAAGCCTTCTAGTCTGCTTGAGGGATGTTGAGTAAGAATGTCACAGGGAAGGTTTAGCACAAGAAATCTTAAATGAATCCCAGAAAAGGAATATACCCCCTACAAAGATGATTGGATTTGGTTCTGATGGAGGAAATGTCATGAGTGGAGAAGGAAAAGGCATAAATGGGAGGCTGAAAGAACAAAATGCGCACATGATATCGCTTGTTGAAATTTTTTATGGCCCATTTATTTACCCTAATGGCCCAAATGTTTTAAAAATGGCCCATAACTTGCCATTGCCACAGGCCATAGGCTCATTTGCCTGTTTTGCCTTCCCAATCCCTGTTACCACAATTGGGTAATGACAAGTAATTTACATTACGGTATTTTTGGAGCTTTCTGCTACCCTTTGTTCCAGTAAGTGTCAGCATTACCAATGTAAATTAAGGCAATTGATGACAAAATCTACCATTTCAAACTTCTCCTTCTGTCTTTCAACAGCCTCATAGAAAAGATGTTGGTGCGGGAGCCATATTTACGCTCCACTTTAGAGAGCATAATGGCTGACCCCTGGTTTCAGGGGGGACACCCTCCTGTACTTCCCACCCCTGTACCCTTAGTAACAGAACTCCCACTCACCCCAGAAGAACACAACTATGTGATGGACACGATGGAGGCTGGGAACATTGCTGACCGAGAGACTGTTCAAAAGTAAGTGATGCTGCTGTTCTACATTTGTCTTGGTAACGTCGAGAATTCTATATGGAAACCTGTGCAAGTGTGTCCATACAAGGGATATTTTTGTTATTTTGTAGAATTTTATATGATTAATTCAGTTTTGGTTCAATAATTTGAAGAGGTCATGGGTTTGAATCCTGTTCCAGCCTGAATTTTATTTTTTTTACAACTGCTTTAGTTGTGTAGATAACTGCAATAATCTATTCCGACATCTAACCTGTTTTTCATTTGCTCAGCCAGTCTTGGTTGAATAGGACTGGTATTTAAAATTAGAAAGACATGTATATTTGTGGTCTAAAGACTTTTGTGCTTCAGCCTTCGGCTTAATAGTTAATTTATATGTGACATTTACAGGTCCTTGGAAAACAATACATACGACCATGTGACAGCAACCTACTACCTTCTAGCAGAACAGCTGTTACGGCGTTTGAAAACATCAAACAGCAGCTTACAACCTTCCGTCAGAAGAAGAAAGAATGGACGGCTTTCCTTGCCGGAGAACAGGCGACGAGAACAGCTCCCAAGGTATTGTAACTATCTGATGTTAGTATCACCCAACTAGTGGACTAATGCAATCCTGCATTTTGATTGGCTATGCTACTAGAGGACTATTAGTAATAGTCCTCGAGTGGCGAAATTGGCGCCAAATTGGCGTGACGCTTTCTTTCGTTGCATTCCCAAATAAATATTTCTTCAACTTGCATTTGCTAACTTTATTATTGCCTTTGCTCTCCGACTAGTTGGGTGATACTAAAACAATTAGACCCTCCGCCCTCAAGGGCCACGGGTCTATAGCCCATTCGGCTTCGCCTCATGGGCTATTGACCCGTAGCCCTTGCGGGCTACGGGTCTAATTGTTAAGTAACAATGTTTAGACAGGCTTAGGAAATGCTTGAAAAACTCGTTGTGAGAAGTTTAAATGGGCACAAGTAAATTTTCAAACACTAAAAAAATTGCGTGATCCCGCAGGGCGAGTGCAATGTGCAGTCTTCGAGAAATTTATGAGTGCTGATTTATTTCAAACTGCAATTGAAAAAAACGATAAGGTGATCTGGGTGTTGGGGTAAGCCCATTAACCTTTTTAGACGCATAGGGAACATAATTTTCCTTCGCAACATTACTCTGGTAATAAAGCGTGTGTCAAAGCCCTCTGTTAATTGAACCTCCCATATTTCTTCAGCACTCCTGTGGTAGAATTCGTGGAAGAAGATAAAGAAAACGATTCTGAGAACCACTCAGACACTGGCTCGGCCTCAAGCTCCCCGAGACTTCGCCGCAACTCCTCTGGAAGACTGGCGCCGAGGGAGGGGCAAATGTTGAACGAAACGATTAAGGCGCATGCGATCGAGGCGGATGAAGTTCTGCACAGTTCGATGGAAGAAGATGATCTAGTGGTGTCCGGAAGTCTTTCGAAAACGCATGTAAAATTCCACTCAACGAGCGCCCTTCCGGATAAGCCTTCCACATCGACAAACTCCCAGTTTTCGACCGAAATCACTCCAAGTTTTCCGTCGTTGGCGCGACCTAGAGTCGGTCGCCACAGTCGATTGGGAAAAGCGAAGAGCACTCCTTTGGCGTTGAATCAAATTCACGAGGAGCGTGAATCTGATTTAGAGGACAGTCCAGTTAACTCGCCGCGTGTTGAACGGACTAGAAAACATCTCGGGGGAGGAGTGATGAAATCAAAAAGGACAACGCGCCGCCTGTCGCCGGTACCCTCGGGAGGCAGTCGGCGATCCTCGAGTTGCAGTAGTTCAGATGAAGACGAAATCGAAAAACACATGCGTAGGCTTAAAACCACTTCTGGATGTAAATTAAGTTCCAGGCGCGCGAATAACGATGATGGCGACTTCGATGGGGATAACGGGGGAGGCAGTGGTGTTGGAGGAGGTAGTAGCCTGGGAACTACTCTAGTAGTTCCCTCGGAAAATGGCTCGAGCGGAGAGCAATCTTCGTCTAATAAAAACCCACCGTCTAAACAAGAAAGTAACGGCAAAAACAACTGTTTAAACGTGAATCATGGATTTGCCCCACTTTGCGAGGATCTAGGCGTTATAGAGGAGAGCAATAAGGAAAACTTTGATAATAATATTGCAAACGATGTGGAAGAACTTGAGAAGAAAGGAAAAACGGAGATTTGCAATGGGAAAAAGAGCCCACTCATTGAGGAATGTGACGTATTACCTTCCAAAGGTGACGCGGAACAAGACCGAAACGGGTTTTTAGAGAAACGAAATAGCGCCTCGAAGTACATTCGTAAAAACTGCGACGCAGACGGAAGAACGTTTACTTTGAATAACGACAACGAACAAGAGTATAGCAAAAACAAGCGCAATTCTCTTGATGGTATGGTAAATATAGAAATCGGTGATGTGAGCCTGCAGTCCAGAGACACAAAGAGGCTGGTGGAGGACACCAAGAAAAACATGCGTTTACTCCACAGCCCAGCCATTCAAACGGTGACCAGTAACTGCTGTCAAATATTTTGATTCCATCATTTTCAGTTTCATGTACATAGGTCTGTATGTCTTTACTTTCTTTTTTTAATTTCCAAGTTGGCCGGAAGCATGGTTTGATCCTGATTCCAGAAATTGCTAATATATTCTTGCAAAGTAATTAGAGATGCTATGTATTTTATATTGATTTTTTTTGCTCCTTTTGTTTTACAATTTTGAATGATGCGGTAAAAGTCAGTCAACTTTTATTCCAATTAATTACCTAACGTACGTGATAGTTAACAGCAGTTTTGATGAGAATTATGAAAATTTCAAATTTTCCAAAATTTTACGAAGAAAGTTTCTCCTATTGTATTCATCGTTTGGACAATTTTAAAACTGTGGTAAATTTTGCTGGAAGTGTAGCTAAAATTCTTCATTTTTTTGGCTGGCGCCTTGTAGTGCTAAATGTGCATTACGAGCTACAAAGACATCTGCGTTAGAATCGAATTTGCTGTGCTCCTCCAAGCCGGGAGCCTGTTCGCAGGCTATAGAAATAATTATTTTTTGGACATCCAAATATGGAGGGAAGGATTGCCAGATCCTGCCTGATTTTCTGACCTTTCACCTCCCCTCTTAGTTAGCGAATGACCGCAGGTTCGGTTGTTGATTCAATTACACAAAGGACGCCTTCAAAGAAGGTACTATTGGTTTGGTATTGGGATAATTTGTTTGCGATGACTAGTTGCGTCAATTTTTAAACATATTGGTCAACTGTTTGTCTAAACAAAGTACTTTTGTACAGCCGTCTCTGTATTAGAATATTGTAGATAGCTTGTGAAGAATTCGAGTAGTGGGCTGATGCTTTGTTGATCAGCTTTTGACGTTTGTAAAATAAGGGAAAGATTGGTAGTCTCGTTGCCATACAGTGCAGTTAAAAAAGTCTGCAGTGACAGGTTAAGGAGTTGCATAGTATTGTCATCCATGTTTTTTAGGAACTGCCTTGTTACTTTTCCTTGGACAACAAAAACAAATCTCTTGATTCGACTTGCAGGTATTTGAATTTTGCAGTGGAAAATAACATTCAACGCGTGATGTTTATAGATAACGCAGCAACGAGACAACATCTCCTTAGGGAATATCCCTTTGTGGGGGTCTCCCAGGGCTTTGGGGGAACAAGGGAACATGATCACTTATTTCAAGGGAACAAGGGATACTTGTGGGATTAATTTGAAGGAACAAGGGATATCTTTGCAAGAGAACTTTGACAAAATATTGTAGGGAACAGTGGAATATATTAATAGGGAACATGGGAGGAAAGTGAAATTTTCAAGGGATCTAGGGGACATGCTGCCCGCCCCTCTCCCACCCCCTGAGAGGCCCTCAACGGTGAACGTAAAGTTGCCAACGCACCTAGTTATGCGTGCGCTTTCACAGGTAACAGTGTCTGCTGTGTTCGAGTTAGCATGTTGTTGTATAAGATGCCTGAAATCTGGTTAAAGCATTTAATCCCCCTATGATGTAATAAAGCTAAAAGCTTATCAGTCAAGTAGGTATGGAAGCGTCTCTGTAAATCTTCCCAAGGAGTACCTTTTCATTTATGAACTCTAAAAATTACTTCTTACATAAAAATGTATTCCTGTAAAATTAAGACGAGATATCGCGTTATGTTTCCGTTTATGATACTCTTTTACTTCTTAATCCAAATAACAGAATGATGTAACGTGTATTTTTTAATTTATTGGCCAGTCTTAACAATACCTGGCATTTATTGTACATAGTGAATTTATAAAGTATATGTAAAATGCCCTAAGTGTGGCTTTAAATGAATGCCATGAACTTTGCTATTAAATATACCTAAGAGCTGGCTATCCTCAGCTGTTGTAAACTTGTTTTACTTGTTTGGCTTACGAACAAAGGGATTTGTCAGATCAGTTATATCTGGGGGCGTTTGGAAAAACTAACGTGAACTACGATTGGGTGAATAATTGTTGCCCTTAGCACTCATCGGCCACTCGTTTGTCGAGTTGGAATCTAAATGATAACAGACGAGACCCATTCTTGTCCCCAGAGCCGCTTGTCCCTCTCGACCGTCGAGGCCTTGGCACAAGAAAAAAGTTAAAAGGGTGGCTCTGGAGTGCTTTATCCCTTGGGAAAAGTTTCACAAAATCAAAGTTAGGCTTTTCTTGCCCTTACAAAAGGGAGCCGGGAAGAAAGGAGGGTTGCGGGGCTTAAAGGAGTGGCAGGGACTTGAAGGAAAATCCCCTAGATTCGCTCCTGGAAAGCTTTCTAATCAGGGAAGAAATCTTCCCATCCGTAATCATTAGCATTCTCTTGCTTGTCTCCCAGGGACTCGTCATCATCAGAGGCGTGGTAAGTATCTAGTTCTTGGAGATTAGCGCGAATTTCTTCTTCCTCTTGAGACATCTGCAAATGAAAACGTCGTTGCAAAATTGTGCGGTTACAGACAAATGCAGTTTACAGTTAATACTTACTTCGTCTTTGACTTTCTTGGCGTGTTTCTCTCGCAGTTTATTCTGCCTGTCAATCTTCTGCTGACGCTTCTCCTTCCTTTGCTCGGTCTCGTCAACCTTCCGTTTGATAGACGACTGAAGTTGCGTCTGCGCTGCGACAGTCCTGCTTCTAGTCCGTGACGCTCTGTTCCCCGCTTGTCTCTTCTTTTCCAATTCCTCTTTCCGCTTTTTCTCGGCTGCTGCCTGCTTAACTGCGATTTTCGCTGCAGTAGCTTGGGCGAACGTCTCCGTGGGGTGTGGTTTGCTAACTCCTGAACTGATGTTCGCGAACTCTCGGATGCGCCGTAATTCCTTCAGTTTCCTTTCTTCTGCAGCGCGCATTTTTTCTTTCACATCCCCAAAAGTGCGTTCAGGGGCGACCTTTTGCTTTCTCAAACGCCGAGAAACTCTAGCAGGTGGAAAGACCTTGTCTCCAACAGGAATGTCGAAAGCGACTGCGTTTTTCACTTGCTTTAACGAGAGATTGAAGTCAGTTGAGCTCAGTGGCTGAACAGCGTGGACAGTGTTCATTTCGCTGGCGACTCGTCGCGGCTCCGGAAAAATCTTCATTGCTGGATCCGTCTTGCTGCGAGAGGTTTTGAACTTGGACAGTAAGGATCCACACATCTTCGAAAAAGAGTTGCTTGCAACGTGTACAAATCGTGTTAACAACCTTCTAAAATTAGCAAACTTGTTGTTGCCCTGGATTCGTTTGTTACGTACGAAGACGTCACATTCAAGCGACGTCGATTAGAAGAGAGGATGATTAGAACTCGCACACGGAACATCGAAAAAAGGAGTTCGCCTGTGAATCATAATTTTGGGTTTTTATGCTTGTCTGAACGAAATCAGAAAAAAAAGATGCTTATTGTGAACGTTCTGAATCCGCAATTGAATGTCCCTTTCCATGTTTTGAACAACCCTTGGAAACCAGTTGTAGCGTGACCAATCCAAATTACCAATTTATTACTTTTTTTGGGGGGGGGGGGGGGGGGGATTTTCGATTCCCTTCTTCCAAAGGGCAAGGGTTGGGAAGGGGGAGCAAAAGGGAAAAGACGGCGTTTCTAGGGGGGGTTG
>Ga0126338_10002479_pt1 | contig 12718 bp, 8 predicted proteins | sample OrbCmetagenome_2_FD_92529 | JGI IMG/M metagenome (GOLD analysis project Ga0126338, IMG submission 92529) | Coral microbial communities from Petempiche,Puerto Morelos, Mexico - Orbicella C C metagenome | ecosystem: Host-associated > Invertebrates > Cnidaria > Coral | place: Petempiche,Puerto... | reverse complement strand
GTGTTCGCTGCGTTAGTTGCTCCAGCAACGGCAACACCTGATTGGTCGAAGGGACAATAGAGTTCATCAGAGCGTAGCAGAGCGTTGACAACTTGAGTGACAGAAAGTGACATTCATCACTTCGCAGCTCAGGCCAAAATGGCATCGATTTCAAGAGAATTTTCTGGAGAATGTTTTGATTTCGATCGTTTCTCTGCTTCTTGTCTTGGAGGATTGGTGTTAAAGCGCGAGCAAAAGGAGGCTGTTTCTTGTTTACTCGAAGGAAAAGATGTTTTGGCGGTTCTTCCAACTGGTTTTGGCAAGAGTTTAATTTATCAAAGTTTCATTTTGGCGAAGGAAATGGCTGAAAGCTCCGTTGGTAGTTCTTATTTCTGACTGAAATTTTACAGTTAATGCCACAAAGACGGCACACATCTGAATAATTGGAATTCTCTGCGGGGTTTGCCGCTTTTTTTTGGAGTTAGAGAAGAGTTCTTCCGTCCAGCATTCATTCGACGCAACTTAGTAAACCTTCAAAATGTTTCAAAATTCACAACACAGTAACATGTATTCATATCATCATCCCTGATTTGACAGGGTTTTTTCTCAGGAGAGGAGATTGTTAATAGATTTGATTAACGGAGGCGCCAAACTGGCGGCCGCGCCCCTTGAACACGAGACAGAGTAAAGCTGTTGCAGTCTCCCTATTTTTTGTACTCTCTCCAGTTTCGCTCGCATCAAGAGATCAAGATGGTGGCCCGTCAAGCTCAATGATCGACATCTACCATCTCACAGAATAATAGGGGACTGTGAACAGTCTACGAAGCAGGGGTTTCACTAATGTTTCCAGCAGGAGAGCAACTGGTTTTCACAGGCTGGCCAAACTTTTTGAGCTGGACTTCTTTATAAGAAAAACTTTCCGTTAGATTGTCAGACCAGGTGGGCAAAATCGTCCTCACAGTCAGTCAATTTGCCTGGTTCCCGGCCCTCCTGTTGAAGGGTAAGCCCAAAAATGTGCTTCCTCTCCACCTTAAGATAGGATCCTGTATACATCTATATATCACATTTACCTGTGTTGAACCAAGCACTAAATCTGATTTGACAAAAAATTGAAACTCACCAACATATTTATCAACAGTGGATTTCACTTCTGGATCTTCTGGGATATCACTTGTTATTTCAATCCTTTGCACATCCAACGTAAAAGAGTTATCTGTGTTGAAGTTGACAGTAATGCAGCTGAACTCTCTGAAGTCTGTACCACTCTTGATAACCTGGACACCATTAATCTTAAAAGAGCCAAGCAGGAGAATTAAGTTTGACAGAACATCTATCTAATAATTGCTGTGTTCTTTTGCTGAAATTTAGTTACTTTGGGTCACCTGCTCAGTTCTATAAACTATTCGAATGTCCCAAACTCCAGACAACCTGGTATCTAAACTAGTTTTCTTACTTCTTCCCCTTTTCTCCTATATGATTCTACATCTTGTAACAAAATTATTGCATTTTTTGTCATAAATATCATTCCATACACTAAATGCATAATTTAAATTGCAAATAATCTTTATACTCCCTTAACATAGATCGAGTTTGAATAATATTGACTTGACCTGACTTGGCTAGATGTTAAAATGACAGTTAGATGACCTGCCTTCTCACTCCTGACACAGAACCCTCAACATGTTCAACCTACATTACTAGTCCTTAATGGACTCAAGAGTTAAGTTGTGACATGTGCCAGTTACCTTCGAAAAAAAAAAAGAAGAGGGACTCTTCCTGGCCATGTGAAAGACACAACATGCAGCTGTGTGTATTTAGTTCTTGACACCCTATGGCCATCAAAATTCTCCTGGCCAACAAGTCACACACAACTGGAGTACAGACTTACTCTGTTGCACTGGGTAAAATGGACAGTCCCTCCAAATTATTATTTTCTTGATGATTCAAAAACAGCTGTCTATGAAAATATTGTAAAGTTATGCATACCTCCTGAGAAAAGTAGTCATGATCATGACCACCTAGTATGAGATCGATTCCAGTTGCTTGTTCTGCAAGACGGCGATCATTCGGTCCTCGCATGTGAGTCAAGGCCACCACAAACTCTGCTCCCTGGAGTAACACAAGTTAAGAGGTGGAGAATTTTATAATCGTAAGTTTCTAATCTAATATTGAGAATGAGGAACATGTCCAGAAAATGGGTAGCATGACAATTAGAACTTTCCATCATCATCATCATCATCACCACCACCATTCTCTTTATCCTCATTTTATGCATCATGATTATCAACACCACCACAGGGTCCGAAATTGCGCTTTCCTGGTCGCCAATGCGACTAAAAATTTTGCACTGGTGACCAGAATTTCACAGCTGGTCGCCAGCGGGCGATTAACTATTTCATGCCACGATAATTACACAAACAATAACGTTGATTTTCAGCCAAATCGATTGAAATAAAATTCAAAGCCACCCGCCAATTGATCACTTCCTTTTTACCTTTCCGCTGCTTTTGAAGTATAAAACCAATTTTCCTGTTATTATAAATCTACCACAACGTCTCACAGCGACGATCAGTACGAAGCTTCGCTGCCATGTTTTTTCAGCGGTTTCCCATAGCATATGCATTGCAGGCGCAAGAGGCCATGTGCGTTCTTTCGCCATGAATACTTATCCAGGCGATGTGGTGTCCAAAGATGTTCTGAAATCTTTTCGTAATTTATTACAAGGTGGAGACGGAACATCCGCGAAGAAATTAGATGAAGATTTAGATGTTCTCTGGGCGTCAAAAGGTGGAAATGTAGATCTGTCAAAGTGGTCAAAAGATGATTTCAGCACTGGTTTGATTCCTGATTACATCGATTGCAAATATTTTACCGGCAAGCCCGTGGTGACCAAAAATTTTGGTTTGTGTTTCGCTGCAAAAGAAAAATTTTACTGACACTTTTTGGTGACCACATTTTTCCATTTGGTGACTGAAAAAAAAATTTCAGTCGCCAGTTGGCACCTGCCAAAAAAAGTTAATTTCGGACCCTGCACCACCAACACCACTGTCACTGATACCCTCGATCATCAACATAATGAAAAGTATCATTGAATGATTAGAAAATGGTGATCAAAAATAGTGTTATTATCATTAAGCTATGGTAATCATTATTTTTTTAATTAACAAATATCCAAACTGCTCAATCTTAGGTATTTTATAACATGTTCGTGCAAGATCAAGGCATCTCACAAGGACTATCATTCCTGTGTATCTAAACCATTAATTAAAAGACTGAAAGATAACTGCAAAGGAAATAGTCACCTCATCTCTTAATTCTTTTGCGAGCTTTGTCCCTTCTGTTACAAAATCCAGGTATGTAACTTCCTCCCTGTCAACTGTTGCTAAGGTAACAAGCCACTCCTCTTCAACCAGACCGATGAAACCAACCTGGATAAATGAAAGATATGTTTCATATATAAACATTATATGCTATCTCTCTTGGATTATCCAGGGGTCTCCAAATGCAATCATAGAATCTTCTCTCTATCATGTCAACTCAAACCTTGCTTTTACAGTATGCAGAGGCTTGCTTCTAGTTCGCTTCAGAATTCATAAATGACCTAAACGCAGAAGGTGGCAATAAGGGGTTTTTACTTTGTAGATCAAAGAACAACCAACCTTTCTCTCTCCCCACTCTATTATCCGCTTGATCTCACCATCAGCCAGTTGTTTTTCTGTCACATTGTCAATAACGTTACTTAGAAGCCATGGACAATTAGTAGCTGCACTAAACTCCATTAACTCATCAACACCAAAGTCTACCAGAAAAAATGAGAACAAAAGTTACCAAAATGTTTCTGAGATGTTTGAACATGGTCTGGAACTGGTCCTCAACTTAACTGGTACTGTAACTTGTCCATAATCGGCAAAACTATGGACTATGGTTCTGTGTAAGATCTGAGTCCAAGTCAAAGGCAAAGTTGTTTGTTTGTTTTACTATTTAGAAGATGGTGACCTGGATATTTAGGAGACGTTTAAATCAAAATAATTACATAGATGTACAAGTAGTTAAGTAGAGAAACATGCCTTGACATTTATATGTGGTTAGGCAGAGAAAAGCAACCTGATTTGAGACAGGTTAGGGTTTATTTTAATTCACATAAAAAAGATGGATTTGAGGGCTCACAGAATTTGGTTTCCCTTTAATGGTGACCTGGATGTTGGTAATCCAACCATGATCAATACCAACTGAACCAAATGAAATGAAAAAGACGGTAAAACAATCTTTTAAGTAACTCACCAAAATCATGATTTCCAAACACAGCAATGTTCACATTCAAAGCATTCAGAATTGGAATCATTTGTTTGCCTCCAGTCACACTACTCACTGCAAGAAAAAACACATGTCAATTATCTGCTATTACTTGACTCTCAGTGGAGGATTCCCAATATGGTTCTTCAATCCCATCACCCCAACCAAAATTTTTCCTTGATCCCATAATCCCTACAGTTTCTGTCGGCTAATCCCAATCCCAGTCATATTTTCTTATAATAAGTCCCTTACCTAAACGGAAATTATATGGTCACAGCAAACCCAAACACTATTAGGTTCAACTACTGTCAGTCATTTCTTTTTGAAAGTTTGTTCTTTCTTTTGTTTTACCTCTATTGTGTGGCCTCCTAGCCTGCCTTTCCAATCATTTTAATGACTGCAAAACATATCAGATGGAGATGATAGCAATCAAAGAAGGTTATTAAGGCTGATTTCCATATAAAAAATAGTACATGTAGTGATCACAGTAATTATATGCAAGCCACCCTTTACAAGTACATATATCAACACTTGCCCCAGAAATTTGACAGATCAGTACACATAACAGCTGAAAAGTCATCCTCTAGAGATACGTTTAATAAGTGGACTACTACCAAAAACCTACTGGGGACCGTCTCAGTGGACTAAAGCAGAAAACAACAAGGATTTTACAAATCAGTATGTTTATGCAAGGGGAATTTACTCAGATCTAAAAAGACAGTGAAGGAACCAGTAAAAATTTCCCTTGCTTGCTACATGTACAGCCTAAGCTCTGCAACATCACAAATGAAAAAGATGCATAGTCTTTTTGCAAAACGCATCCTTGGGATGCAGGAAAAAAGTTCCGAAAATTTTAGTGATAGGCAAAGGACCCCTGAAAAGCAAAAAGGAACACCCAACTCTTTGGAACTGGGACCCTTAACTATCAAAATTAGTGGGAACTCTGCATCACAACTGGTATTAAATCTCTTATATGAGTCAAATTTGTACCAAGTGAACAGGTTGCTGTGAGGTACGGATCTAAGATAAATGGTGACCAACTTCTGAAACAAGCTCTGAAGATGCTCTGGGGCTGTACGCTCCCAGGAAATGTTTTGGATTTTTAAAAATTCCCTTAAGTCCCCTTTCCTGGGTTTCTGAGTCATTCTGAAAAGTCTGACCAATTTTGGTAAAACAGTAGAAACCAATATGGATCAACTGGGTTCAATACCAAGCTTCTTTGAAAAATTATAGTTACTTGAGGCAAAGATAATTTTTCTTGCAACTTGTCTTGCAATTTTGTTACAACCCAAGTTGCACTGAAAACTGGCTACTGTCACAATCCCTGACACAAACCTATCTCACATGTTTGGCTGCAGCAACTGTTTGATGGGGTATTGGGGCCTACTAGAAAGTGAAAAACCACTCAGATTTACTTTGAAAATTGAAAAACCTGCCACAAAAATCACAAGAAAGCTAAAAGCTGTTGAATGTAAGCGTTATCAATAGTTAAAAGTACACAATCACAAACTTGAATCCCCCAAGCTGAATACAGCAGTAAAAGAAGTGTACTTTTCCTTTTCTGAGGGATCAAGACATTCTATTACCACTCCTTTTTGGCTGATAATTAGCAAATTTTCAACAAAAATGGCAATTAAATGCCACAAATTCCTGTTTCTAGGCAAAAGCCGCATGTAAACTAACAATCCCTTCCAGTTTGAGGTTTAAAGGAGATGATTGACCACTGATGCATGTAGAACACATACGGAGTAAATTTGAGTAAATCTTCTTTATATAGACCACTTGTCAACTTTCACGCATTGACCAAGGTGAAATAATGAGGCCTAGGAACTAGGCAAGAGAATAATCAAGGATGAAAAACCGTTTTTCTCATCACCAAAAACCGAAAACCAAATCTCAGCTAAAAAAGGAAAAAAACTTGCAACAGAAAACAAAACTGAAAAACGGAATATTTTTTACTCCAAAAACCAAAAAAGAAAAACAAATGATCTAAAAAGAGGCCAAACAAAAACCATAAACCTGAAAACTCCAACATCCCCCTCTTGTTTCCTGGATGGAGCGTACACTGAATTTCAAGTGACAGGGATGATTGAATGGTGGCAAAACGAAAAGAACAAAAACTTTTCTAGGCCTTCTGGCCAGGAAAACCCACAAAAAACCCTGGACCAAAAATTTAACCCCAAATTATGTAGAACGTCATCGTTTCATATTAAAACAACCATAAAAAGTTTGGTACTTTATTACCAGAACTACACAGTCCAGGCATTACCACGAATCTTCAAATTATTTTGAATACCCAGCCAAAACGGTGAAAAAGGCATTGTGTGCAGAACTGTAAAGCTTCCCGTGTACTGCATGTGTACATTGACATCACATGGGATAATGTGCCAATTAACAGTGGACATTGACCACAGACGGTCATCTGAGTGGGAAAATCACTGCAGCTGTCAAATGTTAAACTCTGTTTGCCATTTTCCGTTTAATATAGGTTAAATCGTGCAGGCCGACATGACTCAAACGAACTTGATTTGTGAACAGAAAAAAGCACACTGTAAATATTTTTTTTCCCGAGCGACGAAAATAATTAAGTTTAGTGATCAAGTTTTAGTGAATGATGCATACGGTACTCACTTGTTGAAGGATTTAAGCAGTCCCCGCTGAATACAATCAAAGGATTCAGATGTTTCAAGCTTGCTAGTTTGGTAGCAAATCTCGCAGCTCCTCCGACCGGCTCTTTTTCTCGAGGTTCAATGTTGTAAACATCATTGAAGTGCACAATGGTCATTTGTGGTGATTTGGTTACTGTTTTTGTCTCCGCAAAGCTCACTCGCCGCTCAGCTGTTCTTTTGTCAGTGCCAATTGTTGTTGTTCCTTCAGGGGTAGGATGAAACTGTCTGTCAGATGAATTCTTATTTTGAACAGTCTGAAGAGTGGAAGCATCGCCATTGACCGATAACGGTTTGGCACCACCGCTCTCTGTTGCGCTGTCGGGAGTTTTGCTCGAGCCGCAACCCATTTGTTCACTTTGACAAAAATCCGAGGGAGTAAAATGCTTCACTGTGTGTCAAAAAACACATCCCGCTAGTAAAGACTCCATTAATAGGCCTTCCATGCTCTCAAAAACAAAATTCGCTGCGCCGGACGGTCGAAGTTAGATCTGTTGCAGTTTACGTATCTGGGGATGATTCCCTCTTGCGCGCGCGGGGTTCAAAGCTGCCAGTCATGGCTATGTTTCCATAGTAACAACCTGTTGAGCTACCAGTCTATCATATATTTAGCTCTTATTAACCGAGCTGGAGGTCTGTATGGGAGAATCTTGACCGAGGTCGTGAGTACAGACCGAACGCAGTGAGGTCTGTACACGCGACCGAGGTCAAGGTTCTCCCATACAGACCGACTTAGCTCGGTTAATAAGATGTTTATTATATGGCAAAGAAGAAAACTTTAATTCTTTTAATGTAACTGATGGTTTGCTGACATTTTGCTTGTGAACGGCGATGAGCTTAACTTAAACCTGCCGACATTTGCTCGTCCTCTTTACTTTTTTTTGTCATCAGGCTTTTTGGCACTTCCATAAATGATTGAGAAGAAAATAAAAGAACATTTGGTGAACATTTTTGTATTTTAGTTTGATACTTTGTCAACGCAAAATGAAACCGGTCTAGATGCCGGTCTAGATGGGAAAATCTAGACCGCGGTTAATATCGATTTCAGCCAATCAAATTCGTGAATTCGGTAGTTCCCAGTCCTTGTGAGACACAGCCATATAATAAATATGGATTATTTACCAAGTGTAAGGTCAAGATGGCTGGATATTGGCCAAGTTCTTTTTTTTTGCGTGTTTATGGACCGAGACGGAGTCGAGGTCCATAAACTCGCAAAAAAAGAAAATTTATATTTATTTTAAAATTTTTTCATATATTTATAATGCACAACTAGATTTCAGAGTTATAAATTCTTGTATTTTTGGTTGTTTTACGGACCATCCTTGTGGCATTTCTGTACAGTTAGGTGTCATTAAACTGAAAAAAATAAATAAATAAATATGGGTTGCCATTTGGAGGTGGTGCTCATTATCGGAAGGATTTTTGTGTCGTGAGGCACAAAAATATAAAGATGTTTATCATCGGAATTTTTACAGATTTGGGCTGCGCGATAGTCAACTTCGATTGTTGTAGAGTAATTTTCTGGAGATAGCAGGTCAAGTAAAACGAGATGGATCTTTGTATGGCTGGTATATTTATGTTTGTCATAAACTTTAACTTTCCTTAGCTCCATCATTAAATCCTAGAGATCATGATCTTATTCAATGATTTGAAAACTTTGAAATTAGGTACAGCCTTGAGCCTGTCCCTCTAAAAGCAGTGTAGCTTGGCAATTTTGTTCCGTTTTCAAGAAAAAAACGACTACACAATGAATAACGGCAGCGAATTTTCTTTCTTTTTCTTTTTGGTATCGAGTGAAAAATGTTCTTTCAATGTGTTTAGTGCAGAGATTTGATTCCAAAATAATCGAACAGGACGAGTGTCTACCGATATAGATGACATATATAAAAAAAACGAGTGAAGCGTGTTTGTCAAGTTTGCACAAATTGCCGAAACAGAGGCCTGGTGTCACGTGACAAGGGGTTTCCCATCAGTCCTTACAAAGTATTTGCGTTGTTATTGCCCATGTAGTCACGACTCAGTGTTTTGAAAGAGAAAGGATCCAGGCATTATTAATTCTGCATGTTTTTACTTTTCTCATCCACTTACCTATCGCCGGTTTTGCTGTAAATCCTTCAGTTATTTACTTCCTAGACATTCAGCATGCCCGTATCACCAGAAGACCTCATCGGTCTTCTGGCTATAATCACAAGCGAACAGAAATATCAAGTCACAGACACTCATCGCGTGAGAGGAGGTCTGATCACCGGGATCAGTGCGACTGTTGGTGGTGTGTGCGGCGGGCCTGTTGGTCTTGTTGTGGGAGGGCTTGTTGGCGGATCATTGGCCGCTTGGAAGGGAAAATCCACCGCAATACCACTCGATCAATACTTGATGGATATTAACAAGGAACAAAGGCAAGCCATGTTCGAGTACATGAAATACCTGATAGAGGAAAGCAAAGTGCAAAATTTCGTTGCTTTGAACGCCAAGGTTGCGACAGACGCGGATTTGAAACGGCGATTTCTAGAGGTGCTGTTGTGTTACTTGAAGGTAGAGCTTAGACTGAACGTGGTCGAGTGAGTAAAAAGATATGGCAGCGCTGAAGATTTACACTGATTATCGTAAGACAAGACACCAGCTTATAATGGAGAACTGGATTTGAAGAGAATAAAGACGCTAAAGAGAAGCAAGCAGCTATAGCGAGGAAACTGGTGATGAAACATTTTCCAGAGCAATTTAATATTTTCCACCATTTTAAAATTTGTTAATTAAGTATGTTTAAAAACCTCACCCATTGCAGAATTTACACAGAGTAGAACAGTGTACGAAAAACGCGTATCAATAGTTTTTATGCAACCAGTTGGATCGAATAATACTTCAAAATGGAGTGCCTCGTTCTGCTTAAGTCTGTTCTAGTTTTTTCTCTCGGAAATACTAAAAATCTTGTCATATTTTGTAGAAAATTAAATAGCTCGACCCTCTTTTATTTGAATGGAAAATAATATTCAGGTTTTTGAAATGTATTCTACTGAAAAACATTTTTGCTAGAAATCTACAGTTTCCATGGCACGCTTCAGACTGAATAGATGCTAATTGATTCTAGGAAAACAACAGGTTTCAGAGAACATAACGCAGAGCAGTCACAGAGAACAGAATTACCGGTAGCTGAACTAAAGCAGTAACTATTTTGACATTTAAAAAATACTTTTAATTTCGATAACTTTTGAACTCTTGCTCCCGTTTGAACGGGAGTCAGTTGACGGCAATTCGAAACCGGTCCGTCCAGTTTATTCGGATATACAACTGAAAATTTCAAAATCCACACTTGTAACCGTAGAAAGGAAAATAGGGAGCTTAAAGGTTCGGTAATACGGGCAATATTTTTCTTCAACTTGTCTCGCAACATTGTTGCATTGTAGATTGAAACACATTGTTGTGCGTATTACCACGTTTGTGACCAACTGACTTGTCTCGCAGCAAAATACAGTGTTGCAAGTGTGCAGAATTCTACAGTTGTAATTGGTTAATCGTGTGTAAATAAAGATGGCGCCTTGTTTAATATAATTTAGAATTTCGACGAAGTTCCACCTCGACTACTGACCGTCATTTTCTTCTTAATTTTCCGTGCCAGCGAAGTTCTCTCAGTGAACCCCTGATAGGGACCTTACGGAAAACACGACGGCAACGGCAACGAGAACATCACCAAACAAAAGGTCTAATGAGCAAAACAATGACTGTGCACGTGCGTTATAATTCTTGGTACATTTCTTTGCCGTTCTCTGCAAAACAACAACGTGAAATGACTAAATTCTGCGTTGTCTGGAGAACATGAACCAAGACGGCTAATTTTTCGTATTTCTACTTGGAATTGAACGCATTCGTAGCATATTCAGCAGGAGCAAGTTTTAATACCGACAAACACACTGGAAAGTACAAAATAAATGCGAAATTTCAAAGTAAAATAGTAACACATTTTTTGGTAGGCGTCGTTCTCGTCGTCGCTCTCGTATATGCGTAAGGTCCCTAATGTTAAGATTATACGGTAAATGAAAGGAAGTCAGTTTTTTAAAAGTTTAGAATTACATGTAAAACTTATATGTGGGTTAGCCTTATCCTCTAGTCTTCTTCTGCTGCGCACGCCTTGATTCGCGGACGTTTAGCAAAATACAAGAGATAGCTACAAGCAAAGCGTTGGATCATTTATAGTGTTGTAACTAAGCGTTGGAATTTTTTTGGTATTGAGTGTATGAAGTCTATGAAACACGTGTGCAGGATTTAACGGAAGGACTTGCTTTATGTAGAAAAGCCAGTGTCAAACACACCGTGCTTCAACAAGAAACTCATCTTTGAACCCGAAAGAGAGAAACCTGGCAATAAAAATTGTAGTCATACTTGGTTTTCCCGACAGTGTACAGAAAAAGCCTGACTACATGTAAACTCAATGTCGTGGTTTAGGATACAGCCAATGCTATCAAGACGTCAACGCGGAGAACAATTGCGATGAATAATAAAAAATACTTTATTTTACTCAATGGTGAACATATTCGAAATGCAGAGGTCGAACAGCCTAATCCAGGATTACACGTTCTTCAAGCTTAAGGTTTTAAATTCTCCAGTATAAATAAAAGTAGTTTTCAGTGGAAGTGACTTGTGAAGTTTGACGAAAGTCACAATGGCAAAACTGACGACTATGCAGTCCCCCCGGACTTCCCTGGCGAGGCCTTTTTCATCACAGGCTTGTCGAGGGAAGTCGTTATGAGGTGGGGGAGGTGAAATTGAAAGCGAAAAACCAGCAGGTTATCAGTTCAGCACTCAGTTAGTATAGGCAATGGTATGAATGCGAGCTGGGTTCAACTGAGTGGTTATTTGAAAATGATCTTAAAATTACACGAGCCTTTGGCCTTTGATTTGTCGTGTAATCCTTTACGACTTAGCTTTCTAACTTTCATCATCATTAATATAATACAGACAATTCAGTCCAGCAACAACGTTTACTTCATTTGAGATCAGTCAAGGCGCATTTGTCGAGAAAGGAGACGAATCTGAATGAGTTAAGTAGTGTCTTAACAAGCTTAATGGCACGTCGCGCCAATGGAAAAAATTCTTCTTAGTTTTGTAAGTTTAAGCATACTTACTAATACTAATAAGAAATGTGCTAAAAGTATGGGCTGCAGACCTGCAGACTTGCAGCTAACCTGAGCGTTACTCAGCTGGAGTGGCAGTTATCTACAGTGGAACCCAGATAATCCGGTCAACAACGGGCCAGAAAAATCTGGCCGTATTAACGGGATGGCCGTGTTAAAGTGGTTCTTTAAATAAGAAAATGACCAACTGGGCTTTTGCTCGGACCAAAATAAAGTGGCCACGTAATAACGAGGTGGCCGTATTAACGGTCTTGAGGGGTTCCACTCTATTACGTTTGCTAACAATGACGAGGTACATCATACTCGTTGATCAGATTTCTGGTTAATTTTGATGTTATGTCCCAGAGTAATCGAGTTTTATAAACCTGCGAGCCAGCGAGCCATGCGAGCCAAAGGGCGAGCCATGCGAACCATGCGAGCCATGCGAGCCATGCGAGTCATGCGAGTCATGCGAGCCCTAGTAAAAATGTTAAGATTTTTTATTTGTTACATTTACATTCACATGAGAACAAGAACAAGAGCAACGGAACCAGATGAATAAGATCGCAATATTAAATTCTTGCAATATTAAATTCTAAGGGAAGGGACAACCACATGCAGCAGTCAGCCAACCGACAAAGTTTTGGTAACTCTGATTCACTAAAGAGCGAACCT
>Ga0126338_10002478_pt1 | contig 12719 bp, 8 predicted proteins | sample OrbCmetagenome_2_FD_92529 | JGI IMG/M metagenome (GOLD analysis project Ga0126338, IMG submission 92529) | Coral microbial communities from Petempiche,Puerto Morelos, Mexico - Orbicella C C metagenome | ecosystem: Host-associated > Invertebrates > Cnidaria > Coral | place: Petempiche,Puerto... | reverse complement strand
TGGGGAATTTACTAGAATCTGAAATACGAGAGTTGGAATGTACCTTAAGGTCAACATGTGAGACCAGCCAAGATGAAGAGGTTGAGAGGTTTGCTGCCAAGCCAAGAGAAGAAGTTTTGACATGTTCAAATGATGACATGATGGATGATTCACGCATCTTAATTCAAAAACTTCAAGATGTTTTAGCCCCAGGACTGGACTTCCTTCAGGACTCCAGGGTGTCACGTGAAGGACCTTTGTGGAATACACTCTCCTATGCAAAGTTTGCTCTGAGGGAATGCCAGGAGACATTAGGAGAGCTTGGTCCTTGGGCATGCAATAGAGTAGCTGGATACTTAATCAAGGATCTAGGTATGATGCATGTATGAAATCTAGCATTTAAACTTTTAATTTTGTAATATATTTAGTACCAAATAGTAATGGTTATGTATTTCTATACCATACGTATCACATATAGTCTCATGGTTGGTTACAGTTCTTATGTGGGATAAGATCGGACTTCAGTGTGTGAAGGCGCCACTGGCAACTGCTAGCAGTCCATATTTGATCTCTGTGTGACCCACCCACCCAACCCACCCATAAATGCAAAAGACAAACAAAATCAGAGACAGAGATAGACTATCAAACTGGGGATTATTTCCCCTCCTATTTCCAACAGTGTGTGGATTCTTTAACATCTCACAGATTGTTGGGAATAAGTGTTGTGAGATCGGAACTCCTAATAAGCCTACATGTAGTAGTTTCTTGAGGTCTCCTTGCCACTAACTTTGGTGAAACATGTTGTAATTATATTATGAAGATGGCAAATAAATAACTGTGCTCTATCCTCCTTATCTGAGAAGACTAGAAAGTCTAGCCATTTGCAGATTTCAATACAAAGGCAGCACTTTCCCCTCAGTTATTTAAAAACACTGAGTTTTGGTCTAGCTGGGGTTTGAACCCACAACCTCCTGCACAGTTGTCCAGAGCATTCCAAAGAGGGTTATGATCATGTCTGTCACATCAACATTACACAGGAAAGTTCAGTTCAACAGGGCATTAGTATTCAATTGAACAGTAAGTCCTGTGTACATCTTCAGTTCTGGTCTAACCAACGAGGTCCTTCAAAACTTAACTCCTGCTTGTGCGCAACATAAGACGTGTCAAAAAGCTAAAGCTCACGTGACAGTGTTCACCTTGAGTTTCGCACTCTGTGTGAGTGATAATTATTGTTCTCTGACTGATCCTACAAATGAGCAAATGCATAAAGTAAAATTGTATAATGGACAAGAAAACATTTATATAAAAGTATCAAAAAATTTCTCTTATCGTTTGTCTCACGCTAGTTAAACTCTAGTTAACTCTTACACCTTAACCACAAATAAATCTGGGAACTGCGTGTACAAAAGGTGACCACTTGTGTGTGTACATAAAAAGAGTCTGATTATTTTTGTTTATTTGTTTTAGACAGGGAATGTATGTTTCAAGTCAGCGAAAAGGGACAGCTGTTTTGTGAGTTTAGTGCAACTAAGCTGAGAGAGCTGCAAAGCGTATATCACAATTTTACATCACCCTGCACCGACAGTACTGACCCTGACAGCAATGGACAGTGTTTCATCACACCCAAGTTGCAAAAGTTATTAAGTGTTTTAAAAGGAGACAGGAATTCAAAATATGGTGAGAATGAACTCCAGTTGGCAATTTTTTTATTTAAATTTTTAATTACACTTTAGTATTAATATTTTGTATTTTTTTCAATTTTATTTTTTTTATGAATTAAGTATTTATTTACATATGCCTGTTTATCTTTACTCAAGTGTTTATTTAATTCTGTTTTCATTATCTGTTTAAACTAAATCATACGGGAAGCAGAGAAAATTAGTTATGAAATTTAAAGCTGTTAATTGGTTTCCAGTGAGACCAGATGTGGTATATGCCCTTTAAGTAGTGATATTTATATTTGTTTGATAAGTTTTTTTAACATTTGAGTGTTCATATCCTCTATATCACTTTTTCAATCGTAATTTTATCATTGACGTACAGAAACTGACCAAGCACATAAGCTCTGTGGCATTGTATTTGTGGAAAGAAGATACACAGCTTTGGTCCTCAGTGAGCAGATTAACATTTTCGCTGAACATGATCCTGAGCTTACCTTTGTCAAAAGCAAGTTTGTCACTGGTCACGGCACTGGCGGAAAGGTTAATTACTCCAATGAAGCAGAAATGGACTTCAAGACGCAAGAAGAAGTCCTACGCCAATTCAGAAGACATAAATTCAACCTGTTGATTGCAACTTGCGTTGTGGAGGAGGGATTGGATATTCCCAAATGTAATGTTGTTTGTCGTTTTGATTTCCCAAAGAGTTTCCGCTCCTATGTGCAGTCGAAGGGCAGAGCCCATGCCAAAGATTCCAGCTATTATATCCTTGTAGACAGAGAAGAGCAAGTGGAAAAGAAATCTGAACTGGCGGTAATCTTCCTGATATACATGTATTTTCAAAAGAGAATAATTTGTAAAGAAATACATTGTCAAAATAACAAGAAGGGAGGGAGGGAAACAGGGAAGAAGGGAGGGAGGGAGGAAGGAAGGAAGGAAGGAAGGAAAGAGGGAAGAAACGGGAAGGGAAGGGAAGGGAAGGGAAGGGAAGGGAATAGATGATGAATAAAATTTTATCACACGTCTTAGCACATAAGGCCAAAAGTAACGCAGACTTTAAATAATTGAACACAAGTGTGGTGTCTTGAATAAAGTATTTTAACAGTTTTGTCCATTTTGAGGACAAAGCAGGTACTCAATATGAGAGGAAACTATTTTTTCCTCAGATTATGCATGATTTTGAAGATTTCCTGTCAAAGATGTGCCATGATCGGACTGAACCTACTGAAGAAGAGTGTGATGAGGCTGTTGATACAGATTTCTTACCTCCATACATACCAGAGAATGGACGAGGAGCAAGACTTACTATGAGTAGTAGCGTTCCTCTGTTATCCAGGTAGCAATAACATTCTTCTTATGTTTACTTGGTAGTTAAGTGAAAGAAAATCTTTTGATTAATTTAAATGAATGCTTACCTCATTATTTAGAAGTGCTGTAACTTGCGTGATCTAGAACCTTGTTTTATTCAAGCGAATTCTTGTAACCAGAACCTAAGTGAAAGAGAGAATCTCTTAGCTCCCATTTTACTTAATTATGAGTGCCTCTATATCCAGTATTTGGAAAGCAGGCGTGGTGCTTTTGACCTCTGGGAAAAGAACAAGTAGTTATACAGAAGATGCTCTTTACATATTGTAGCAGATAATGCCACAACATTCTTTCACCATGTAGTCACATTCTTGACTTTCACTTTCAAGGTTGTTTAGTTGCATCTCCGTACCTGCATTTCCTATCAAAGTAAAATTAACCAAGTTAGCCAAACCTTCTACTGTAATCAACTTCCATTTTCACCACCAGGCACAACCCAAATTTCCAAGGTTAAATTCTCTACATATTTGCTTAATGTTTGAAACGAAATTTGTCACTAATGTCTTTGCTTCTGTGGCTTTTTGCTAGGTACTGTGCCAAGCTACCAGGTGACAGGTTCACTCATCCAACGCCGGTGTTTAAGGTCGAGGAAATTGGAAAAAATGTTTACAGGTGTAAATTAGAAATGCCCACAAACTGCCAATTGCGTAGAGCTATAATTGTGAGTACAAAGTCTTTTGCTTGACTCAGTCATAGTAAGTAGAGGAGACCTCTACTACTACTCCTCTACTAACTATGACTTAATCAAACTACCAATGCTATCTTCTGACAGGGCTATGTAACACGGGGAATATCCTTAGTTTCATGAGCATACTTGAGGCATAACTTTTTACGTCTCACTGATCGACAACAAATACTTTGGCTTGAAAGCTGACATTCATGGTGTACACTTAGTATTGGCATTGTGAGGTATTGAAAATATTGTATCATCCTTCAGTTTAGGGAGAATAATTTGTGAAATAATTTGTGAAATACATAAATAAATAAATACCTTTCAAGGTGAGCTCAAGCTCACGCCATCGTTTGTACCCCAGCTTTCATGCATAAACTTTATTCAGAATTTCAGAATTTCAAATTTTCCTTTGGCATTACTAAGGTGTTCTTTTCATGTCATAAAAACTTCGGATATGGGAACGTTACCTTCGTTTTGAGTTGAAAGCTTAATTATCCTGTCTTGGCATTCAACAGGGTCTTCCAATGCCGCGTAAGGACCTTGCTAAGATGGCTGCAGCCTACGAGGCATGCAAAGAGCTCCACAGCATAGGAGAGCTTAATGACGACTTGTTACCAGTCCGCAGCTTATCAGACGAGGAAAGCGAGTCAGAGGAAGAAAACGCTGCATCCGGTGTAGGAAAAAAGACCAAAGCAGGAACAAAGAAACGAAAGCGAATCTATGAGAGGAAGGTGAGCTCTCGTCCACTTTGGATACTGTTTGATTTTTGTTTTTTTTTTGTTTTTTTTTTAAGGGATCAGAACTTCCATATCAATCAGATTAAGTCCAGTTTAATAATTGTCCCCCAGGTGCTTTGGGCAATGACAAATTGAAAAACTAGTTTTCTTCTCCGCCACCGGCAATATAGTCTCCCTCGCAGCCGTTTTTAGTCTCGTCTCGCAACGCTCTTCCCCAAAAAACGGTCGTTTGTGTGGAGGAGCGTTGCGTTACGAGACAAGAAACGGCTGCGAGGGAGACTACCGGCAGTAGTGAATTACTAGTTAAAAGCGCGCATTTTAGTCTCTTAACTTAGATGACTCGGTTCGAATTAAAAAGTGAATTGATAAGTCGCCATACTAGAGCATAATGTGAGATGATTCTTATAGGCAAACAAAGGTACCGGAAATGAACTACTTTAAAACTAGTTTCGAAGAAGTCAAATGCCTCACACGAAAGGTAAAAAAAATTGAAGCCAAATTAGTGATTGGGTAGCAAACACTTAATTATAAAATGACTGTTTTGTGTGTGGCTAAATGAAATAAGCATGGAACCTTTTTGTTGTTGTTGTTTGTTTCTCGTTTCCTAAGAGCTCCAAACACTTCCTATATTGAGCTCGAAACCCAGTCACAATAAAATACCAGAATCGCTTTCCCGCACCTTGTAGCTGTTTCGTGTTTCCCGCGCTAATCCCCAGTGGTACGCTTTTCCGCTTAACACCGATTGCATGGATTCGTATAAACGTCATTGGTGTGCTGTGCCAGATGTAATTTTGTGGTCTTGGTGTTTACAGTTTATTAGAAATCCACTCTGATCTGGTATAAGAGTATGATGTGAGGAGTTCCTGAAAGGTATTGTTTTTCCATTGACCCAGGTCCCTGAGGCATTCATTGACAGCTTGGCTCATTGCAAACAGCCCCAGTACCTCACGGTCATCAGGATACGTATCGTTAAACTAACTAACCAGAAAGATCTTGATGTGAGCAAACGATGCTTCACAGACGACTGCTGCAACATGTTTGGCTTGTTAACAAATTCTCCACTTCCAGCGGTTAGTATGATATCAGCCTACCGTTTTGGGAATCTGACAAAATCGGACGAAATCAAAAACAGGAAGCAGTGCTTTGTAGTCTGCGCTCAGGCGTTATAAGAGGGAAAATGAAGAAGAAAGACGGCGAAGGAGGAGGAGGGGGGGGGGGGGGACAAAAATGGCCCTCTTTTCCCGGATGAGATTCTGATCAGAGGTTAAGAACGTTGCGCTGTGTATTTAAGTCTGCTGATGCGAACTTCTCCCGTCCGTGGTTGACGTCCAGAAGTGTTACTATTCCAATGAAAGCTGCTAAGCATTACTCTAATGATCTGTTTTTATGCTGCGCATTTCTAACTTTGAAGTCTCTCTCATGACGCTTAATTGCTGACTTTCTTTCAATCTACAGGTACGACCATTTAAACTGTACCCGGATTATGGAGAATTAACAGTTTCTCTGAGTAATCACAAGTCACCGTTACCAGCAAAGCTCACCGAAAAACACCTGGAAACTGTTAAGAAATTCCATTGCTTCTTGTTCAGCCACATTCTCCGTAAACCAGTGGAATTAAAAGCCAAACATGAAGGTGGTAAGGGAGACGGTTACTTCATTGTTCTGGTGAAGAATACTGGGCGTGAGTTGGACTATCAAGGTATGAAAGATGCGTATGAAAGATGCGTTAATCATGCTATTGGCGAGGACAGTGTGGTCACAAAGAATTACGTGGATCCGCAGCAGAGGCTGCAGAGGTTTGCTGTTCTGAACGTGCGTCGTGATCTCTCTCCATTGTCTCCCTTCCCAGATCAATCCAAAGCAAAATCTTACGAAAGGTACTTCCGGCAGCGCTATGGCAAAAGCATTAAAATTCAGGATCAGCCTCTCATTGAAGTGAGGGACATTTCCGGCAGAGTGAATTTTTTATCGGACAGAAAACCAACGTCCAAGATGAAGCATCCTGTTATTTGCCTTGTTCCAGAGTTGTGTGAAGCGGTGCCTATGCGTGCGTCCATTCTCAGTGTGGCCTTGATGCTGCCATCTATTCTTCACCGTGTGAACGCTTTTTTGCTTGTCAGTGACGTTAAGTGCATGATCGCAGGAGTGAGTGACAACACAGACGAATCCAAACTGCCTCCCATTGGTGCTGAGGGTGGTAATGATGAGAAGAGTTTACTCCGCCTTCATAAAAACAGTGCTACCGCGGAGATGTCCATAGATGATGATGAATACGATGACGATAATGATGATTTTGACGATGACAATGACGATGACAATGACGACGATAATGATTTGGAGGAGTCTCCAGAGCTGATTTCAGATCTGAAGTATTTGTTTCGTTGTAGTCGTGAGCCTGATAATCCCGACTCGGCCCTGGTACTTAAAGCACTGACCACCACCCACAGTGGAGACGCATTTGATTTGGAGAGGCTCGAGATGCTCGGAGACGCGTTCTTGAAGCTGGCGGTGTCGCTTCACCTTTTCTGGACCTACCAAGACAAAGACGAGGGGAAATTGACCCGGCGGAAGAAAAACCAGATCAGCAATCTGGCGCTGTTCCGCGCGGCGCTCAAGAAATCATTAGCGGGATATCAACAGTGCGTCCAGCTCGCTCATGACAACTGGTGCCCCACGGGCTGGCAGATCAATGAAATTCCACCCGAAGCCATCACTGGCTCACGTGACAAACCCATGGAAAGCGACAACGATACTTCCGGTACTGCAGATGAGGAAATGGAAGTCGATGTTGCTAGTGGAGGTGGATCTGATGGAGCTGATATGAAAGCAGTCGAGTACAACACTCAGGTGATAGCAGACAAGTCAGTTGCTGACAGCATTGAGGCCCTCATTGGAGCTTATCTGATCTCATGTGGGTATCTTGGGGCGCTGCGCTTCATGAAGTTCCTTGGTCTTAAGGTTCTTCCCGAAAATTTCGATGACGACAACCTTTTCAGGTATGCGGAGAATTGCAAGGCGGGTTGTTACGCGAGATTTTGGTCCTGTGGATCAGATGAAACTGTAGCTCGAGACACTGAAGATATGGTTTCACGCATGGTTTCTGGGTTGGAGAACTTTGAAAGAGACTCCCTTCGTTATACTTTCAGTTCAAAGCTGTATCTTCTAGAGGCTCTAACACACTCCTCGTACCATGCTAATCGCTTCACGCCATGTTATCAGAGACTAGAGTTCCTTGGAGACGCTATATTAGACTTCCTCGTCACGCAGCACTTGTACTTCCGTCAGGCCAAATTGTCCCCCGGTGAGTTGACGGACATCCGCCAGGCCTTGGTTAATAACAACATCTTTGCAGCCATTGCCGTGAAATACAAATATAACAAGTATCTGAAGCAGATGTCACCGATGTGGTTCAAAACCATCGAAAATTTTATCACCAAAGTGGAAGATGAGACTGAAGAGAGGAGACATGATCATGAGGTAGAACTTTTGTGCTCTTCCTTTACCTGGTGACAGGTTTACTTGAGTCAAGCTATGAAAGTGAAGAATGATCATCGCAGTAAATTTTCTCCAATTTAAGCAATTGGAAAGAAGAAGCCTGAAAAAAATCAGGGCTTCGACGGGATTCGAACCCGTGTCCTCCGCGATACTGGTGCGATGCTCTACCAACTGAGCTATGAAGCCACACATTGGGAGCGAGGTCAATTAATTGAGTTCATATCTTCCCGTGAGTAGTGAATTGATGTGAAGTATATATGAAATAATTCATATTTGAACTGCGGTTATAGATGAAAGTGAAGAATGATCATCGCAGTAAATTTTCTCCAAATTTGAAGCCCTGATTTTCTTTTTCAGGCTTCTTCTTTCCAGTTGCTTAAATTGGAGAAAATTTACTGCGATGATCATTCTTCACTTTCATCTACAACCGCAGTTCAAATATGAATTATTTCATATATACTTCACATGAGTCAAGGTATGTTAGCCTGCGGTGCAGCCGGACTTGTCACTTGGAATCTAGGTGAAAACCTAGATATACAGGCCGTGTGCACCGTCTGTGACGCCGATATGTGAATTATCTTTAATGTGCTTTATACTTTTGTGAAAAGTACCGCATTCTTTGTGTGTCTTCAGGGTGCAACTGTGGTCTCAGCATTTAGACACCCGCTCATGCATCATGCATAAATACCTCAACTTTATTTACCCTCGGATTTTAGAGGGGCTTATGCAGCTAATATCTCCGAGCATTTACTAACCATACCATCAATGAGAGATAGAGGGCGCTTTCCATTCAACAAAAATCACCGTTACAAATTTTCGAAATTTTCGCTGGTGGAACAGAACGCGTCCGACCACCTCACAGAATTCGAGGTCACGTGCACTGATCTGCTGGAGATGCTTCTTCCCCCGTTATTGTTTTTTTCGCTTGTCCACGTGACCTCACGCTCGGTAGGGAGACTAAAACCGACATCTTTCGCGAATGTTTCGATAATTCTGGAAATGTGATCAAAGGGTGCACGTAAAACGTATTCCTAAATTTCGAAACTTTCCCCAGAACTTTGCCCGTTCCATTCAATTTTGAACCGGAAATCTCGAAATTTTTGTTTGAATAGAAAGCGCCCAGAGGTAGACCACCACACCGGGAACTACGTCACCTACTCTTTTTGTGAACAGTGTGTGGGCTCTTAAACGTTCTACAGATTATAAGGAGTAAGTGTTGTGAGACGAGACCTGCGTTCACCGTCCTTATCCGAGAAAACTACAAAGTCAAATCGTTTGCAGATGTAATTACAAAGGCAGTACTTTCACCTCAATTATTTACATATGAGTGTTGGTCCGGTCGGGGCTTGAAACCGCGACCTCCCGCACGGTAGTCGGGTGCTCGAAGAACTGAGCTAACCGGTCAGCTGTCATATTTCAGCTAGCTTGTGCTTTAATGTCGCATGCAGTGGGACTACTGAACGCCGACGTGACTTGCTTTTGCCTTTCAGGTCACTGCAGATCCGTTTATTATTGTGTCTGAACAAGACGAGGAAGGATACGACGCTCCCAAGGTCCTGGGTGATATCTTCGAGTCTGTGGCTGGCGCAGTATTTTTGGACAGCGGTATGGATTTCACGAAGATCTGGGACGTATATTACTGTATGATGAGACCTTACATCGGTAAGTTAAATCCTAGCGTACTGAAAGTTTCCGAAATAAATCCATAGCACTCAGCATCAGACCACTGTTCGTAGCAGCCTTTGAAAAGTCCTGGTCATAACAATCTGATCAGAAACAAGTATTTCAGTAGACCACTAGCAATCCGAAACGTTAAGCGAACGAGCCGAGGGGGACATGGGAAGAGGCCGGAGAAAAGAAAGGCTCTTCGTACAAAATCCTCCCGTTCATCCTCCTCGCTCCAGTATCACCGAATTGGTGACTACCCACAAGGGGATTGTAAGCAGTCTACGTATTCCAGAGAATTTCCAACCATCTGTTGCAGACAGCTTAAAGGTCATACAAAGGAAACCAGAGATTTCCGACGATTCCAACTGAGACGAGTTTCAAATCCTTGTGCTCGAGTGCTGGTACATTTGAACGTAACTAAGGGTGTTGCTTTTGTTTCAGATCACTATTCAGTGCATATACCAATCAATCCGGTAAGACGCGTCTATGAAGAAGACAATGAACGGAACTTCAGGTGAGTGTCATTGATAATTTCGATAAACGTCACTAATCAGCCACATTTCTTTTAAGGGAAGGTATCACGGTATCGCGCATGTGCACGCCCTAACTAACGTCAATTCAAGTCTATCATTTATAAACCAATCGGAAGCGACGTAACTCCCGTCGGGAATATACACGTGAAAATTGAGAATTTTAACAGTGCGCGTTGAAAATTATAATTTCACGAGCGAACTGAAACAAGATATAAATTTAAGAGCGTAGATCAGCTGCTGGAATCGACTGCTTCTCTTCGGAGTCTGTGTTCTTTTTAATTTAAGAATTTCCACGTCTGATGAATTATTTTCGAGAGCCACACACAACTTCTAGATCCACATCATACTGATCTGCTGAGTTTATTTGCTTCAAACGACTTGAGAGAGCGCCCAGTCGCCGGTCTTCCACAACGTCGCTTTCCAGACTTCATAGAGAAAACGAATTTTTTTAGTAAGTTAACCACTTTTTTCGCTTAAGTAAAAAACTTCCAACAGATAACACAGCGATCTTAAGTCACAAAAAGTGCGATCAGACCGACAGATTACCAAATACAAGGAATAAAATTCAACAGATTGACAGCGATTATTAATTGGTTGAAGAGGCAATAAATTCTGATCTCATGAGTATAGACCGTTGAATTGGTATGTGAAAAGCAACGGCTGATGAAGTGAACTTTACATGTGACAATACCACCTTACCATTACGTAGTCAAATAGGATTATTATGAGTAACAGTTGATAATAAGTTGAAATTTGAAAATCCTACTCGTGGCATATGTAGGAAAGTGTCACTCGAAACCAAGAAATATATCTACTTTTCGTTCATATTGTCAAATTTAAATTATTGTTTAGAAGTGTGGAATCATTGCAGTAAGAGATGCGGGGCCAAATTAGAAAAAGTTCAGTTAATGAAAGAGCATTGCGATGCGTTTTTTTCTGATTATATATTACTTACTTTACGCTACACTACTACAGAGATTAAGATTAGCCACTTAAGAAAATCAAATAAATGCTAAGATTTGCACAACTGTATATAAGGTATTAAATACTAGCAATGTTCCAACAACTATTAGTCAGCTGGTTAAGAAAAGATCATCTACGTACAACCTTCGAGTTGATAATACTGTTCAATTGCCTAAAGTTAATTTAACTAGGCATTGTTTAAGATCATGGAGATACACTGCCGCAAAATTATGGAATAACCTTTCTTACGAAACAAGATTACTCAAGGCGAGGGTTAACATGAGGGCCGTATTTTGACTGGGTATTATGGACTTAACGCAAATATCTCGTTCACGTTTCAAGCGGTCACAAGTCTCTCTGCTCATCCCACATATCTACGTTTTGGACTGTTTTGCAAATTTTTCGTCGATGTTTGGGTATATTTGGGGATAAATAGTTTTTCTCAAAAGAATAGTTAAATTGATGGAAATAGGAAATTTTGAAGATTTGATGTTGTTTTAAACTTAGAATTTGAAGTTAAAATTTGGTAGACGTACACCAAACAGTTGTCCACCAACCTGGGGTGCCCTTTCAGGGGCGTTCAACTGTCTGATGGTGTTCCAAAACTTTTTTCCTTTTAATCCCTCTTTAAACTTCTAAAATTTCACTTAAATTCGGGTAGACCCCCGCCTTAAGGAATACAAATTATTTGTCAAGGAAATCAAGAAGTTAGACTTTGATAATTAATGTATGGTGCAAATAGATGTAATTATATGTTTTATTCAATTGGATTCTTTAGATTCTTATAAGAATCTAAAGAATCCAATTGAATAAAACGTATAATTACATCTATTTGCACCATACATTAATTATCTTATCCTTAAAACTAATTAGTTTTAAGGTTTTTATACAAAGTTATGTATTTGTTTTTTGGTTTTTTTTTAGTATTTTTTTTTAGCAAATAAATAATGGCATACCTGAAAACTAGCTTGTAGCTAAGAGTATCGACCACGTTAAATAAAGTTCTGATTCTTTTGATGTCCAAGCGAATTTAGTTTTGACCCAAAGGATTTCTTCTAGACGCCGTAGCGGCGGGCATGCACATGAGCGTGATATTCTCTCTTTAATAGACACCAAACAGTTGTTGTTATGCTAATCTGGATTTGTTTTCTTTCGTTATCTCAGCAAAGCAATACCATTATCCAACGGAAAAATCGGATGTACTCTGAAGGTGCGCTGGGGAGAGTTTGTTGGTAAAGGCACCAACTATAGAATCGCCAAAGCTACCGCTGCCAAGTTGGCAGTGCAGGCCTTCGAAAGAAGCACTTCGAAATAGACGGGCATGAATGAACCAATCGACTGAGTACTGGCCTGAGAGATACTGCGCCGACAGGAGACTTTCAGCCAGAAACACAAAGAACTTCTTCTAAAATAAGTCTGTACTCGCTCGCTCACCAACGTTTTGAGCGGCGCACATTTCTGGTTCACAACTCAAAAGATAAATTAAGAGAAAACAATACCGTGCTCCTAAATAATATCAGCATGGCCTTCTCTAACCTGCGATCAAGCATTCTCTTTTTCTTTCCCCTTCCCCCCCCCCCCCCCCCCCCCCCCCCCCCCCCCCCCCCCCCCCCCTTCTCTTTCTCTTTCCTCCCCCCCCAAATTATCA